>Ga0310690_10005896_pt1 | contig 16371 bp, 17 predicted proteins | sample AusTroGonzalo_MG_2_FD_207661 | JGI IMG/M metagenome (GOLD analysis project Ga0310690, IMG submission 207661) | Bovine rumen microbial communities from tropical cattle in Woodstock, Queensland, Australia - Gonzalo_04 (v2) (version 2) | ecosystem: Host-associated > Mammals > Digestive system >... | reverse complement strand
AAGGTCGCTGTGTCGAAGCGTTACCGTCGAGATATAATGCTGCGCCTGCCGGTCGGGATTCCGGGAGGAGCGGAAGAAGTGGTAGGCGCCACGCTTGTACGGACGCTTTCCGGTCTCTTCCCAGTATTCGGCGAACTTCCGGTCCGTGAACTTCTCGCCCTCGGTCGCTTTGAGGATGACGGTGGAAACGGGATGGACCGACTTGGCGCGGAGAAGGTCCTTGCTCGTGTGCCCGGTTCGGTCCACCACTACCTTCAGGGAGTCCCAGACGATGCCCGTGTTGTGGTGCGAAAGATCCACGCAGAAGGAGTGTGTCCCGTCGGGTACCGCAGCTCCTTCCGAAGCGAACTTTCCGTACTTGAAATAGGGATATAACACTCCGGCTGCAAGGGCCAGGACAAGCCCGGCGACGAGCCATGGATTGACCTTCCATTTCCGGTTCGCTTTCTTCCGGCGGATGCGTTTCCGGACGGGCTTCCTATGGCCCGAAATGTGCGGTTTGGAGGCTTTCCGTGGTGTTAACTTTTTTGTTACCACTTAAAACTATAATGTTTTATTGCTTATCTATTAATAAGATACTATGATTTTTGTGAAATTGGTCGGCCGATGCCATATATTTCGTTAAAATGCGTATCTTTGTAACCTACGAGACAAATATACAACATTAAAACGGATAATTATGGAACTGAAAGGAACAAAGACCGAGGCGAATCTTGCCGCCGCTTTCGCCGGAGAATCCCAGGCGCACACCAAGTATCAGTACTATGCCGGAAAGGCCCGCAAGGACGGCTATGTGCAGATTGCGAACCTCTTCGAAGAGACTGCCAAGAACGAGAAGGAACACGCCAAGATCTGGTTCAAGTTCCTCCATGGCGGCGAGGTCCCTTCGACGGAAATGAACCTCGCCGACGCGGCCGCCGGCGAGAACTATGAGTGGACGGACATGTATGCCCAGTTTGCGAAGGAAGCGCGGGAAGAAGGCTTCAATGACATCGCCTTCCTCTTTGAAAAGGTAGGCGCGATCGAGAAGACGCACGAAGAGCGTTATCGCAAGCTTCTCGCCAATATCCAGGGCGGACTCGTGTTTTCCCGCGACGAGGACATGATCTGGGAGTGCTCCAACTGCGGCCACATCGTGGTGGGCAAGAAGGCACCGGAACTCTGCCCGGTGTGCAAGCACCCGAAGAGCTATTTTATGCTTCGCGCCGACAACTATTAATGATGGCGACGACGAGGTTCTCCACGATATAGACGGAGAACACGGCCAGGATGGCCAGGCTCCAGTTCTGCCTGAGCAGGACGACGGCGAGCACGCAGGCCACGGCCAGGATCAGGAAGGCTATACGCTTCGTATCCAGAAGCTTATGGCCTTTCTTTATTTTCATCCCGAACATCGGGACTTCGCTGACGAGCAGGAGGCCCAGGATGACCGCGATGGCGTCCAGAAGCCAGGGACCCGCTCCGTCGGGAACGCCGCCCTGCGTGTACAGGAAATAGGCCAGGGAGCCGCACACCATCGCACAGGAAGGCGTGGGCAGTCCCAGGAAGTCCAGCGTCTGGCGCTCATCGACATTGAACTTGGCCAGGCGCAGGGCCGACATCACGGCCACGAACAGGGGCAGGAACCGCAGGATCGCAGGGGCTCCCAGCGGCTGGACTTTGTACAGCATGATGGCCGGGAGGACGCCGAAACTCACCAGGTCCGCCAGGGAATCCAGTTCCTTGCCGATGGGGGAGTACGCGTTGAGAAGCCGGGCGGCCAGTCCGTCGCAGAAGTCGAAGACCGCCGCCAGGATCATGAGGGGAAGGGCCCATTCCAGGCGCCCCTCCAATGTGAGGATCACTCCCAGAACCCCCGACAGGAGATTCATGGAAGTGATCGCATTGGGAATATGCTTCGTAAGCGCCATGGGGCTATGTTAATTACTTGATACCGAGTTTCTTGGCGATGTCCTTCGGGAGGGCCTTCTTGTTGACCACGAAGTTCAGGGTCTTGGCCTTCACGAAGTTCTCGGACATGTACCAGACGCCGTCGTAAGCGCCGGTCACGCCCCAGGAGTTCTTGATGAGGTAGTACTTGTTGCCCTCCTGGTCCTTTGCGGTGCCATAGAGGTGCATGCCGTGGTCGTCGGTGGAAGTCTTCTCATCGAACATGATCTGACGGCTCTCCTGGGTGACTTCCAGTTCTTTGGGAAGCTGCTTCTTGGCCTCGGGAGCGGCCTCGGTGGTGCCTTCGGCCTTGGCGGGTCCCACCCAGCGCTCCTGGTCGGAACCGGAGGTAGGCTTGGCTTCCTCGTCCAGGAGGATGGCCAGACCGTCGCGGGTGAAGCCGGTTTCGCTCACGTCACCGCCCCAGAGCACGGTGTAACCGTTGTCCACGGCATTGTCGATGACGGCCATGAACTCGTCCAGCGGGAGGTTGTAGCACAGACCGGCGCGCCAGTTGTCCTCCACCTCGATGGCGAACTGGGTGTAGAACGGATGGTGCGTGTAGGAGGAGATGTTTACGTAGTCGTCCGGGTTGATGCCCCAGGCGTCGCGGTAACTTTCAGCAGTATAGGTCTTTCCATTCTCCTCGAAGGTCTCCGGAAGAACGCCCAGGTAGGCGTCCAGGATACCGTCGAAGCCCTTGGGCCACACCGGAGTGAGCTTCTTGTTGGGGTTCGTGATGACCGCCTGCACATAGCCCTTAAGGACGGCGTCGAGCTCGCCCTGGACGGGAAGGTCGTAACCGTAGTTCATGCCGGAATAGGCGCTCTGCGGCATCAGGCCGTAGTCGCGGATGACTTCCAGCACGTCGCCGAAGCCCGAGCCGGCGGCCATGTTCAGGAAGCCGTTCAGGCGGACATACTTGATGGCTCTGTCGTGGTAAGAATGACGGATGATGAACATCTCGGAGAAATCCGGATAGGCGTCGGCCTTGAGGTTCTTGGCCTTGATGACTTCGGACTCGAGGAAAGAGAGGGTGGAGAAGCACCAGCAGGTGCCGCTGCGGTACTGGTTTTTCATCGAGGTGACCGGGATTTCCTTGACGGTCGTGAACTGGTAGTCGGAAGTTTTGGGGGCCGGGACGGCCTTGTTCTGCGCTGCGGCGGCGATGGGAAGAAGGGCTGCCGCAGCAAGAAGGAAGAATGCTTTTTTCATATCAGCAGGTCGATAGAATCTATTGTTAGATAACTCACAAAATTAAGGAATAAATCGTAATTTTGCAATGTGAAGACCATTTTGTACATCCACGGCATGGGCGGGGGCGGCGACAGCCGGATTCCGCGGCTTCTGCGGGAGCAGTTCGAGGGCACGGACCTCCGCTGCATCGTCCGTACCTATGATTTCGACCCGGAAACGGGCCATACGCAGATCGCTTCCTGGGTGGAAGAACTGCATCCGGACCTGATAATCGGGGAGTCTCTGGGCTCCATCCAGGCACTGCGGGTCCGGGGGATTCCGCATCTGTTCGTCTCTCCGTCCCTCGGGGCGCCTGACTTGCTGGTCAAGCTGGCCTGGATCTGCAAGATCCCCGGAGGGAAAGCCTTGCTTCACCGAATTTGGCGTGTGAAGGAGGGCGACCGGCAGCCGCTTCGCTTCGAATACGACATCATGAAGAAGTACGGACCTCATTGGGCCGATGCGCAAAAAGCCGCCTCGGAAGGGGGCTATTACTACGCTTTTTTCGGCACTCGGGACCATTACCGGAAGTCCGGCGTAGTGAATGTGGACACTTGGAGCAAGATGTTCGGTAACACATTCCAAATATATGAAGGAACGCACTTTATGGAGGAAGAGTATGTCTATTCGCTCCTGATCCCGAAAATCCGGGAAGTGCTGGACGCCGCTCCTCTTTGCAAATAAAAGGAGATTTCTGTATTTTTGCACTATCTATGAACCGAGTGAGAAATACTATTCTGTTCCTGGGCGCCTTCCTGATACTGGCATCCTGTCATGAGCGTCAGGCCCCTGTCCGGGACACGATACCTTACGTCAAGCAGCTGGCCGTGGACACGGCCGGTACCTATTCTCTGCTTGCGAGCTACCGGTCGGCCGGCACCGCGGGTTCCATCGCCGTCATCGGCGAGCCCGAAGCCGCGCTGCGGCTGGCGACCCGCCTCCTGGCGGCGGACGAAGTGGACAACATCGACGGTAAAGCCCGTCCGGACCGCCTGCCGGATTTCGCTGGCGAATCCTTCGATATCCTGATGGACCAGTACAACGCCCCGTACACGCGGATGGCGGCCTCGAGCCCGGACAGCCTCCGGGAAATCGCCGTCCGTAACGCGGTAATGTCCATTGACTCAGTTGCTTATTCCAACGCCCTCGATCCGATGTCCCGCCTGCCGAAGGCACGCGCGAAAGTGTTCGTGCTGGCGAATTCCCTCCTGGCGGAGTATGGCCAGTTTGACATCGACACCCTCTTCAAGATGGCCAATCGCGAGGCGATGATCCTGACGCCTGTCGAGGCGATGCTGGAGACGGCCGCGAAGGCCGGATGCCGGAGTGTCGCCGTCTGGGCGCCGCAGGAGGCCCGTTCCGCTTACGAACACGCCGCCAAGGCCCTGACCCCTCAGATGGAGGTGACGGTCGTTTCCACGACCGGAAACGGCATGCTGCGGCCCGCTTTCCGGGATATGCTGCGCATCTTCCGCAGCCTGAAGCCGAAGGCGACCCTGGACGCCGTCCTGCTGGACAGCTTCACGGCGAACCTGGATGAACTTGTTGCCGAACAGGAACACATCCATCGACAGATTACCGAGGAGGACATGTCCTTCGACCGAATCCTGACGCCGCGTTTCCAGTTCATCGAGCCGAACGCCTGCCTGACGTCCGCCCTTTATCGTCTCCTGCGGGAACGGAACCTTTTCACGCATGATATCGCTTATCCGTCCGTCCGGTACTACCAGACGGAGGAGAATAGGGACGGCGAGTACGTCCCGGTTGAAGTCAGCGCCGAATACATCTCCGCCCACGCGAATATCGATCCCTATGTTCCAGATCTCGATTAGTCCGGAGGAAATCGGACGCCTGGAACTGGCGTCCTTTCCCGGCGAAATCCATGTGATCGATTCGCTCGGGGAGGAGTTCGGGAAGGCCTTGAGCTACCTCAAGCATCAGAAGGTCATCGGCTTCGACACCGAGACCCGTCCTACCTTCTCTCCGGACCAGCGTTCCAATGGAACCGCCCTCCTGCAGCTCTCCGGGGCCGAAAAGGCCTACCTGTTCCGCATCAAGCACATGGGCGGCATCCCGCGCCGTCTGTGCGCCATCCTGGCGAATCCCAACATTGTCAAGGTGGGCGCCGCCATCCATGACGATGTCTCCGGCCTCCAGCGTTTCGCGGGTTTCCAGCCCCAGAACTTCGTGGACCTGCAGAAGATCGGGTGGGAATACGGCATCCGCGACAAGTCGGTCAAGAAGATGACGGCCATCATCCTGGGCTTCAAGATTTCGAAGGCCCAGCAGCTGTCCAACTGGGAGGCCGAGAAACTGTCCGAGTCGCAGCAGCGCTATGCGGCCACCGACGCCTGGGTCTGCCGGGAGATGTACCTCCGTCTGATGCAGTCCGAAAAGGCGCCCCTCACCCCTGAACAGCTCCATCCGGAGCTCTATCCTGAAAAAGTCTGATGGAAAAAGTATATCTCCGTCCACGCCGTGAGGATTCCATCCTCCGGTTCCATCCCTGGGTATTCTCCGGGGCCATCGCCCAGGTTACGGGCACGCCTGCCGAGGGTGACCTCGTGGGTGTCTATTCATCTGAAGGTGAGTATCTTGCCACGGGCCACTACCAGATTGGCTCGATCGCCGTCCGCATCCTGAGTTTCGACGAGGACCCCCTCGCTCCGGACTTCTGGGAAAAGATGGTGCGGCGCGCATTCCAGATGCGTGTCAATTACGGCCTTCACGGGTCGGCATCGACCAACTGCTACCGGCTCATCCACGGCGAGGGCGACGGCCTTCCCGGGCTTATCATCGACTATTATGACGGCGTCTGCGTCCTCCAGGCCCATTCCGTGGGCATGTTCAAGGCGAAAAACGAGATCTGCGAGGCTCTGAAGGCCGTGTACGGCGATACGCTGAAGGCGGTCTATGACAAGAGTTCCGGCACCGCCCCCTTCAAGGCCGGCCTGGACCTTGTCGATGGTTACCTGTACCAGGCCCCCGGCTTCGAGGCCGACGAGACGGTGGTCCTCGAAAACGGCAACAAGTTCCATGTCAATTGGAACGAGGGCCAGAAGACGGGTTTCTTCCTGGACCAGCGGGAGAATCGCGCCGCCGTGGGACGGCTCGCCAAAGGCCGTGAGGTCCTGAACCTCTTCTGCTACACGGGCGGTTTCTCCATCTACGCCCTCGCCGGCGGTGCAACCCATGTCGATTCCGTCGACAGTTCCAAGAAGGCGATGGAGATGGTCGACAGAAACGTCGCGCTGAACGGTTTCTCGGAGGACATGCACACCTCCTATTGTGCCGATGCCATTGAATTCCTCCGCGACGTCCCGGAGGGCAAATACGACCTGATGATCGTGGATCCGCCGGCATTCGCCAAGCACCGCGGCGCGCTCAAGAACGCCTTGCGGGCCTACCAGCGCCTGAATGCGGCCGCCATCGCCAAGGTCGCCCCGGGCGGTTTCGTGTTCACTTTCAGCTGCTCGCAGGTTGTGGACAAGGAGGCTTTCGCCCTCGCTGTCTTCTCCGCCGCCGCCCAGACCGGCCGCAGCGTCCGTATCCTGGACCGCCTCAACCAGCCCGCCGACCACGCCGTGAACATCTACCATCCGGAAGGGGAGTACCTGAAGGGCCTCCTGCTTTACGTTGAATAATTTTTGGTATTTCCGAAAAACTCCCTATCTTTGCATTCCCAACGGTGCTATGGCCGAGCGGTTAGGCACAGGTCTGCAAAACCTGCTACAGCGGTTCGATTCCGCTTGGCACCTCCAAAATGAGACTGACTCATCGAGCCAGTCTCTTTTTTATTGCCATTTGGACAGACGTTTAGATGCTTTTTTCTTGACCGCGGAGAATGCGTATTTGCGGGCTCTCAGCAGTACTTTCCGGCCTTCGGCGCTGCGGGTGTACACGATATCGCAATGACCGATGTACAGCTTCCAGAGCCCCTTGAAGATCTCTACGCCTTTTTTGTTGGGAGAAATTGCGGACGGAATGGCGAAATAATCCGTCTGTTTGATCCATTTCAGGAAGCGCGATCGTCTGACCAGCAGGTACCTGGGGTTCTCGACCGGATCGAGGAACTCCTGCAGGGACTGGATGAACAGATTGTTCTCCTCGGTAGGGAGATTGGCGCAAATGACAAATAGATTTCCCGATTCATCCTTGACCTTCAGTCCGACCTGCTTGATGGAGGTCTTGATGAGTCCCAGATCGGAAAGCGTTTCCAGAATGACGATGGCGATTTGCTTCATGACGCCTTCCACCGTTCCCGTCCTGCAGAAGTTCAGGAAGATGATGAGAAGGAGGATGGCAATGACTGAAAGGCAGACGATCAAGACGGGGCCCCTCAAATACAGAAGCGCCGGCACAAATGCCAGGATGGCGAGGACGAAGTACTTATAGCCGGTATACTTCAGAGCCTTCACGCTCATGGAATCGGCCTGCACTCCCTTCGCAAGCCCGGTGGGCGGGGTGCTCCCGTAGCCGGTATACAGGGCGTCCCACCACCATCGACGGGTAAGATCCCGGTCCTTCGCAAGGGCCAGGTTGGTTTCGGGAACACCTAAATAACTGGGCATCATGACCCTTTCTATCCCTGAAACAATCTCGTGATCGCCATGATAAGATGGCGCTTCATATCCCTCGAATCGGGTGGCCAGCTGCTCGAGGTCGTAAGAATAGTTTCCGAACTTGGGATCGTATGTCGCCAGGTGCCAGATGTTGGAGACCTTCTCCGGATGGTCGATGTCAATGCGGATTGCACGCCCCCGCATCTGGTTCGACAGCATGTAGGAACTCACCGTACTGGAGAGGATCAATGAATTGATGGAAGGAGCGTCCCAACCTTCTCCGAGCAGCGCCTGTGTTCCCACGAGCACCGTCAGGTCTCCGGCGTTGAACATATCCGTCACCAGACGGACGATATGGTTGCGGATGCCTTCTCTCGGGACAATCCGGACGTAGTTTTCATCCTTGTCGAACCGATCCAGGGTGATGGCGTCATCGGCAATGCCGTTATCCGAAATCAGGGCCTGAAGCTTTCCGACGGCATCTTTCGGGAGAAGGATCAGCGAACCGCACAGGACGCCCAGAGATATTCTCCCGCGGAAAGCATCCTTCAGTTTCCTCCAGATCGGCACCACGCCCAGCGTGGAGCAGTCCGTATCGTTCAGCCGGATGAAATCGGCCAGGATGACCATCCGCAGATTCTCCTCCAACAGGCGGCTTTCCAAATCGACGATACTGACGATGGAATCCAATTTCCCGATGCTGCCGGCAATCTGCCGGAAGAACTTTTCATTTCCATCCAGGACAACTTTTTTCCCGTCCGTCAACCCCGATTTCTTGGCCTGGGCATAATACTCGTCCCGGATGTCTTCCAGATTCTTCCATTCACCGTTCTCGGCATGGATGAAACCATTCAGGAAGGTCGTGGCCTGCTTGATGTCGAAGTGGGGGATATCTTCCGGGGATGCATCGAACAGATTCAGGAAGCGGGCGGGAATCGTATATCCGTTCTCGTTCAACAAGGATGCAACGGACACATGGAATTCCGGGGATTCCAGGATGGCCTCGGTATCCGCGTCATCCGCCTGGAGAAACTTCATCCTTGCCAGAAGGTCGTGCAGTCTCGTATCTTCCCGCAGTTTCTCCAGCATGATGTTCACGTTCTGCCGATGCTTCTCGAGCAGATCCCGTTCACGTTGATGAAGATGGGAGAAGTGGATGAAATCCTGATGCGGGCAAAGATCCCCGTTCTTCACCAGTTCGGGAATGGAAATCACTTCGTCGATGTCGCCGCAAAGCTCCTGGTACCGCTTCCATTCATTGAAATCCGCGTCATAGGGCGGGGTAGCGGTCAGGGCAAGCGTCTGCTCCGGTTTCAGATGATCGTTCAGATAGGTCAATGCCTTCCACCACTCTTTCCGCAGGTGGTGGGCCTCGTCAAAACAAAGGAGGGATACTTCTGCCGACCGGAGAATGCCGATGACCTCTTCCGCCTTCTCCATCCGGAATCGGCTGGACGCAGTGATGGTGTAACCTTTCTCCGTCCGGTCTTCCTCATCCGGCTTTTTGTCCTCCGGCTCATCGTCAAACCCGCAGAAAGCCGCCAGCAAGGCCTGATATGTGATGACGGTAATAAATCCCGGCTTGCGGACATTGGTGGAAACGATTCCGTAATCCTTTTCCTGAAGAAATGACGTGAGGATCCTTTCCTTCCATTGGCTCTTGATGGTGTTCGTAGGACACAGAATCAGAGAAGGCCGGTTCAGACGCGAGATGACCTCGATGCCCAGCGTCGTCTTTCCCGCCCCGGGAGCCGCCACCACGTGAAGCTTGTCGTCACGCAGGTGAAAGTCCAGGTCGTCCAGAATCCTCTTCTGGTAACTCCTCCATTCTCCGTTGAAATGAAGAATTCTATCCGGCATCGTGGGCATCTGAAAGCAGGTCGATATTATCTATCAAAGATACTCAAATACGGCTCAAATCCCAAAGATTTGCTTATATTTGTGAAGACCGGGACAACCATTGCGGTCACAATAAAAAGGATTATGGTCAGAAGAACATTTCTCAAAAACGCGGCGTTGGCCGCGGTAGGGACGGCGGCCCTCAGCTCGCCGGTTTCCGCGATGTTGAAAGAAGAAAAGCCGGTCGGCAAGAAGAAGGTGCTGCTTGTGAACGGCAGTCCGCGTCCGGACGGAAACACTTTCTGCGCCCTGCAGGAAATAGAGGCGCAGTTGAAGAAACACGGCATCGAGACGGAAATCTACCAGATCGGCAACAAGCCTGTCCGGATGTGCATCAACTGCGGTGGTTGCCGGCGCAATGGCGGCAAGGGCTGCGTCTTCAACGATGACCCCTGCAATGAGATCGCGCAGAAGATGGCGGAGTCCGATGCGCTGATCGTGGGCACGCCCGTCTATTACGGACAGCCTAACGGTGGCATTCTGGCCGTCATGCAGCGCCTGTTCTTCGCTTCTGGGCGCCTGGTTCAGAACAAGCCGGCGGCCGCTGTCGCTGTCTGCCGCCGTGGCGGGGCTACGGCCACGCTGCAGACGATGAACATGATGTTCGAAATGATGAACATGCCCGTGGTCACTTCCCAGTACTGGAACATCGCCTACGGCGCCGGAAAGGGCGAAGCAAAGATGGACAAGGAAGGCATGCAGACCATGCGCACGCTGGGCAACAACATGGCCTGGCTCCTTCAGAGAATCGGCGACGGCCCCGCCCCCGAGCGGGATGAGCGGCCGGAATTCACGAATTTCATCCGATAGGATCATGTTCCGGGAAGGTCCATTTTAGCAACATCTGCGAAGTCCCGTCGGGCGGAAGGTGCTACTTTTGCAGAGGAGAAACGACCTATGCAGAAGAAAGAATCGACAACTGAACTTTACCAGGAGCGGGTGAATCGCGTCATCGATTACGTGTACACGCACATCGGGGAAGACATCAGCCTGAACAAGCTGGCCGATGTGTCCGGATTTTCGATGTATCACATCCACCGCATCCTGAAAGCCTTCCTCGGCGAGAGCATCGGGGCCTTCATCATTCGTTCGCGGCTTGAAAAAGCCGCCTGGATGTTGCGAGGGACAGAACTCTCGATCGCAGAGATTGCTTGGGAGGTCGGGTATGACACTCCCTCTTCACTTACACGTGTCTTCCAGTCCGTATATGGCGTTTCTCCGTCCACTTACAGAAACGACAAATCCATTACGCTTATGAAAGAGACACACATCCGCCATGACCTTGACCTCAAGACTGGGGTGAAGGAACTCCCGTCCCGCCATTTCATGTACATCCGCTGTTTCGGTCCTTACCAGGAGATAGATTTCCCGGGCATCTGCAAGCGGCTTTTCAAGTACATGTTCAGCCATTTCTTACGCCCTGAGACGCCGGAGTTCTGCTGCGTCTATGCCAACGATCCATCCACGACATCGGCCGACAAGCTCGTGACCGACCTCGGTTTCTGCGTGAAGAAGGCGATCACCCCGAAGGGTGAGATCGGCTACCGCGAGATTCCTGCCGGTAAGTACCTCTGTGCTCTGTACAAGGGCCCTTATCCCGGACTGGGAGATGTCTATGACACACTCCTCGGAAAGATCATCCCTGAAATGGAACTCCGGCTCCGGGATGAACCGCCGATGGAATGCTACTTGAACGATCCCGCCAAGGAGAAACCGGAGGATCTTCTGACTGAAATCCAGATACCCATCGAATAGTTCCGTCCATAATCCCGCGAAAAGATGAATAGATTCTGTTTTAACACGATCGGGCTTTTCACCCGCGACTGAACCCTTGGGGACAGCGCACCTGCTATGTGGCAGACCCTGACGGTAACCTGATAGAGATCGGATCTTTTAACGAATAAACCTTAAGAACCCATGAGACAAATGATTGCCTACTGTGGGCTCGACTGTGAGAAGTGCGAAGCCTACATTGCCCGAAAAAACGACGACCAGGCCCTTCGTGAGGAGGTTGCCAGGAAGTGGGCCGAGCTGAATAACGCTCCCATTCTTCCCGAACACATCAACTGCGACGGCTGCCGCGTGGATGGGGTGAAGACCTTTTACTGCAGCAACCTCTGCGAGATTCGCAAGTGCGCGACGGCTAGAGGATACGAGACTTGCCGCGACTGCGCCGAGAAGGAGACTTGCCCCAAGGTAGCCATGATCTGGCAGAACAATGCTCAGGCGAAGGAAAACCTATTATAGCTTTTTCCGGAGGCTCCAGCTGCCCATTTTCTTTCCATCGTACTCGAATTCGCGCTCGTCGAAGACTTCGTAACCGCGTTTGAGATAGAAATCCAAATTCTTCCGGGAGTTGGTGAAAAACACAAGTTGTTTGCCGCCATGCTCCCGGATGTATTTTTCCCAATACTCAATGAATTGGGTGCCGATGCCGGTGCCCTGTACCGAAGGATCGACCGTAAGGGAGCTGGCGTACCAGATGTCGGGAGCGGTCTTCTGATAGTCGTGGCAAGGCTTCCCTGCGGCAGCGTCCATCTTGAGCCACTCGTCAATGGTCTTTCGTTTTCCCGCCTTGTATACTCTCAGCCAGCCGTGAATCAGATATCTGAAATCGGAGGGTTTGCGGTAGGACGGGGGATTGAGCTGCGCGACGGCGACCAGCTTTCCGTCCTGGCGGGCGACGAGATACTTCGCCAGCCCGAAGTTGTACTCCCTCCAGATGATCGCGAACTGGACCGCGTTCCGTTCGGCCTTGGCCGGGAACCAGTTCGTGAAATACTCATAGTCGTCGAACGCGCGGGTGGCGAGCTCCGCCGCCTGCCGGATCTCGCTGTGTCTCATTTTGCCGAATTCGAGTGCCATGTCAGAAATCGAGGCTGGTGAAATACTCTTTGCTCTCTTCCTGGCAGTACTCAATGGCCCGGTTGACATAGTCCAGGAAGGGTTTCCCCGTCTTGAAAACGGCCAACGCGTCGTTCACCAGGTTAGGGGATAGCATGAATCCGTCATCGACATACTTGATCAGGCAGAAGTTCTTCAGTTTGAAGAACTCCGCGTCCGGTCCCTCGGCCGAAAATCCTTTCGGAACCTTCTTCAGGGACTCGGACGTGTCCAGCACAAGCCCGGGGGCAGTACCGTCGAGAATCTTCCGGAAGTCGCCGCCGCCAAGCTGGATATCCTCCCGGAGGACTTTTAGGACCCTGGGTTCCGTGTAATAGTTGCCCACGGCCAGCATGTGGCCGCCGTTTCCGTCTATATGAAAGTAGTAACCGCTGAATCCGGACTTCTTCCCGCCCCGGTTCACATAGATGCCCATATTCGTCTTGTAGGGGCTCTTGTCCTTGGAGAACCGCACGTCACGGTATATCCGATAGGTGCAGTCGGAGGCCGACAGAGGGCCGATGGTATCGTCAAAGGAACGGATTCCCTCAATCAGGCGCACGGCCAGTTCGGCGATCGTCGATTTTGCCGTAAGATACTCATTCTTATGGGCTTCGAACCATACCTTGTCGTTATGCAAGGAGAGGGAATGGAGAAATCGCAGGACTTGTTTCATGGTCCTAATATACGAAGAATTGATCAGACCCTTGTGGCGCTTCCTTGCTTTCCCCGGGAAAAATGGGTATTTTTGGAGTACGAATGAAAACTTTTCTGAAAATATTGACCCTCTTCATTGCCGTCGGCGCCATCGGCGGTGCCGTGATGATGTGGGCGGATCCTTCCGGCGTGAGCTGGGGTGGGGAACAGATGTTGGACCTGCTGCGGGCCAAGATGCCCTGGCCGGAAATCTTATTCAAGAACTTCATCCCTTCCGGCTTTGCGCTCCTGGTGGTGAACGGACTCCCGCAGTTGCTGGCTGCCCTGATGCTTTTCAAGAAGCATCAATGGGCCTACTGGGCTGTCCTGGCTTGCGGAATTATCCTTATGCTTTGGATTGCCTTGGAATGGTGGATTTGGGGATTTGTTGCCCTGAGCAATGTCTATTTCGTGTTCGGCCTTGTCGAGGCTGTCTGCGCTATCGCCGTTATAAGAAAGAATTGACACTCGTCATGCGGGACTTCCGTCCAGCCGCATGACCTTTACCGGGCGCTCGCCGCCCCGGTAAAGATGGCTGCACCAGTTGATCTTCCCGGTATCGCGGAAGCCGCATTTCTCCATGACCCGGCCGGAGGCGGGGTTGTCTACGAAAAAGTCGCACCAGAGGGTCTGGAAGCCTTGCTTGTTGAAGCAATAGTCGATCATGGCCTGCAGGGCCTCCGTGCACAGTCCTTGGTTCCATAGAGGCCGTGCAATCCAATAGCCCAGTTCCGCATCGTTTTCACCAATCCCGATGTTGCTCTCGCCATGGATCATGTAGCCCATGCAGCCGATGGGTTCGCCGGTCTCTTTCAGCTCCAGTGCCCAGGTATGGCCGTTGGCGAAAAACGTCCGGATGACGTTCAGGCTGTCCTCGATGGACTGGTGCGGCGGCCAGCCGGCGCGGGGGCCGACGTCCGGGTCGGAGGCGTACTTGAACAACACGTTCGCATCGGCATCCACCCAGGGACGGAAACGGAGTCTCCTGGTCTCTATGATTGTTTCGCTCATGGTTTCAGTCTTTTAGTTCTGCGAATATACGAAGAATTGTCCACACCTGCGCAGGAAGCCGTCGGAGGCTTGATTTTTGCAAGGAATCTTGCTATATTTGTAGGAATAAAGAAACGATTATGAACAAGTGCATCAGTTCTGACATCCGGTATATCGGAGTGGACGATCTGGATCTCGATTTATTCGAAAGCCAGTACATTGTTCCCGAGGGGATGTCCTACAATTCCTACCTCATTTTGGACGAAAAAGTGGCCGTGATGGATACGGTCGATGCCCGGAAGGGGGAGGAGTGGCTCGCGGGGCTGGAAGAGGCTCTCGGCGGCCGGAAACCGGACTATCTGGTGGTCCAGCATATGGAACCGGACCATTCCGGAAGCATCCTGGCATTGACACGGAAATATCCGGACGTCCGGATCGTGGCGACTGCCAAGGCCCTGGTCTTCCTGGGCCAGTTCTTTGAGGGTGAGGCGTTTAACACTCTCGCCGTCAAGGAAGGGGATACGCTGGAACTCGGTGCCCACACTCTCCGCTTCATCATGGCCCCCATGGTGCACTGGCCGGAGGTGATGGTCAGTTTCGACGAGAAGGACAAGGTCCTGTTCGCCGCCGATGCGTTCGGCAAGTTCGGCGCTCTGTCCAAGTGTGGATACTTCGGAGAAGAAGATGACGACTGGGCCTGCGAAGCCCGTCGCTACTATTTCAATATCGTCGGCAAGTACGGCGCTCCTGTGCAGGTACTCCTGAAGAAGGTCCTGCCGTTGGCGCCGGCGGTCATCGCCCCGCTGCATGGACCTATCCTGCGCGAGAACCTGGGCGAATATGTCGGTCTGTACCAGACCTGGAGTACCTACGGCGTGGAGACGGAGGGCGTATTCATCGCCTGTGCCTCCATTCACGGCGGTACGCTGGCCGTGGCTGAGCGCCTGAAGGAAATCCTTCTGGCGAAGGGCTGCCCGAAGGTGGCTTTCTCCGACCTCACCCGCGACGACCAGGCTGAAGCCGTGGAAGACGCTTTCCGCTATGGGAAGATGATTCTTTGCGCCGCCTCCTACGATGGCGGCCTGTTCTCACCCGCCTACAACTTCCTCCATACCCTCCAGATGAAATCCTGGCAGAAGCGCCGCGTCGCCCTCGTGGAGAACGGCACCTGGGCTCCTTCCGCCGGAAAAGTGATGACAGAAATGTTCGGAGCGATGAAAGACGTGGAGATTGTGGGTGACCTCGTTACCATCCGCAGTCGGATGAAGGAAAGCGACCAGACCGCCCTGGAAGCCCTTGCCGACGCGATTTTACAATAAGCAAGCGATATGAAACCCCTCCTACTGGCATTTCTCTCCCTGGCCTTCGCTGTCCTTCCGGGCTGCGCAGGCCGCCCTGTGCAGCAAGTCAGCATCCTTCCCGACGTCCAGAAGATCGGGAGCCTTGAGGGCAGCTATTCCATGAAGTTCACCTCTGACGGTGAAACCCGATACGCAACGGCTTCCATCAAGAAGATTGCACAGCGTCAGTACCAGATCTCCCGCGTAACGGTCTATGGCCCCGCGGTGTATACATTCACCGTCGCTGAAGACGGTACGGTCACGTCCGAGGAACTCGGTACCGGTACCATCACTTATCGTTCCGATCTCAAACTTACGACCATCCGGTTCGAAAAGACGAATTTCCTATGCGAACTCTCCCGATAATCACAGCGCTCGTCACGGCCACGCTTCTTTTGGCGGGCTGCGAGTTCCGTTCCGGCGATTCCGTCCCGAAAGAGGACTACGATGCCGTTGTCAATGCTTACAATGACCTGAAAGTCAGTGCTGAAGCCACCCGTGACAGCTATATCGAGCAGGCCACGGCCGTGGACAACATCCTGCAGGAACTCTCCCAGATTTCCGGCTCGACGGCCGTGCTCCGCACCGATGTGGAGCAGGGAACCGCCCGCCTGAACCAGGTGGAGATGATCGAGAACAGCATCGACGACATCAAGGCGAAGCTGTCCAAGCTTGAACAGCTCAGCAAAGACAACGCCCAGTTCAAGAAGCTGGTCTCCAGCCTCAAGACGGCCATTGCCGAAAAGGAAAAGGAAATTGAAGGCCTGAAGGCCGAAATCCAGTCCAAGGACCAGACCATCAGCGAGCAGAACGAGATGATCTCCGCCCAGCACGGC
>Ga0310690_10005895_pt1 | contig 16372 bp, 17 predicted proteins | sample AusTroGonzalo_MG_2_FD_207661 | JGI IMG/M metagenome (GOLD analysis project Ga0310690, IMG submission 207661) | Bovine rumen microbial communities from tropical cattle in Woodstock, Queensland, Australia - Gonzalo_04 (v2) (version 2) | ecosystem: Host-associated > Mammals > Digestive system >... | reverse complement strand
CATGAACCGCGTCATCAGCGAGGGTTTTGAAGGGAACGCGTGCTTTTCCAGCGATTTTAACCGGGCGTACAACGACACGCTGGACGCCATCGAAAAGGAGTTCCCTGCATCGACGCCGTTCGAAAGCCGGACCGCGTCCGACCTGACGAATATCGGCATCAACAACGGCGTGTTTTGGACGACGCTCGAAGCGAACTTGCGCCGGATCACATCGAAACGAGGTGCGGCATGACGAGGGAAGACGTGATCGACATGTTCCAGCAGGCAGCGGCGGCGGAACAAATGCAGGAACCGGTAAGACGGTACCGTGAATTGGATCGTCTGTACGAAGCCGGCCTTTTATCGGCCGGAACGCGTTACCCGATGAGACGTTACGGCGCCGGCTCGCGCTGGTTTTTTGACTGGGAACACTCGTGCTTCAACCCCGCCTTTCGTTCTACACTGGGGAAGAACGACGCCGATATCGACAAACTGACGACCGCCGACAGGTACATCCGCGTTAATCACGCCATAAATCCGGCATGGCAATATTTCGTCCGAAAGGTCCTTATCGAGGATTACAGCATCGACGAATTTTTATCCATGTTCCCGATTTTTAACCGGACGGGCGAAGAAAAGGCCGTTCTTTTGCGGACGTTAAACGCGGCCCTAGACCAGATAGCGGAGGCGTACGAATGTCTTGATCGAAAAAAAACGGATCGGATTTGATTTTTTTGTTGACTATCTGAAAAATTTTTGTTAGCGTAATTTTGTTGGGTGGCGTAGTGTGCCTAAAATCAGCGGGGAAAAACCCCGCTTTTTTTGTTGTTTTTATTAGCTTTCGGCGCGGTGTTCTCGCCGTGTTTGGCCAGCTTTATTCTTTTCGGGCGCCGGATAAAAAAGAAAATTCAAACAAAAGGAAAATCCATGGCGGACATCAAGTTCGATAAGCGGAATTACCGAAAACACGGCGACCGCAACAAAAAGCTTATTGAAAAATCGTTGAAAGAATGCGGCGCTGGTCGTTCGATCGTCGTCGATGCCGACGGTGAGATCATTGCCGGAAACGGGATTTATGAAGCGGCGCAAAAAGCGAAAATCCCCGTCCGCGAAGTCGAAACCGACGGAACGGAACTCGTCGTCGTTCGCAGGACGGATCTTCACACGGACGACGACAAGCGCAAGCAGCTTGCTATTATGGACAACAGCACGTCCGACAGTTCGGAGTTCGATCTGGAACTTTTACAGGAAGATTTTGAGATTCCCGATTTAAAGGATTGGGGGCTCGATTTGAAGGAACTGAACGAACCGTCGGAAATTCTGCAGGACGAACTTCCGGAAGAAGTAGAACCGTCAGCGAAATCGGGGGACGTTTTCGTTCTTGGCAATCATCGCTTGATTTGCGGGGACAGCACGGACGCCGAAGTCGTTGCCCGTCTTATGGATGGAAAAAAGGCGGACATGGTTTTCACCGATCCGCCGTACAATGTCGCCATCGGCGACAAAAACAAATCGTTAAATGAAAACAGGCGACAAAGAGGGCTTAAACCGACTAAATCAATCGAGACAAACATAGCGAACGATAAATTCAAAACCGACGAAGAAATTTCTGAAAAACTCTGGTTCCCGGTTTTCAGAAATCTTTACGATTTCGCAAAAGACGAATGTTCCATCTACGTCACCATGCCGCAAGGCGGAACGCACATGATGATGATGATGATGAAAAAAGCGTTCTGGAATGTTAAACACGAGCTTGTATGGGTTAAAAATCAGCCAACTTTTTCGATGGGTCGTTTGAATTACGATTACCAACACGAGCCGATCGTTTACGGATGGAAGAAAACGCACAAATGGATCGGCAAGGGAAAATTTAACAAATCGGTCTGGAACATTGACAAGCCGAAAAAAAGCGAACTTCACCCAACGATGAAGCCAGTTGAACTTGTCGCAAACGCCATTCTCAATTCAAGCGAAGAAGGCGACATCATTTTGGATTTGTTCGGTGGATCCGGAACGACGCTTATCGCCTGTGAGCAAACCGGTCGTTCGGCTTTTCTGTCGGAAATCGATCCGCATTACTGCGATGTCATCGTTCAGCGTTGGGAGAGGCTAACAGGGAAGAAAGCGGAGCTTGAATAATGGCAAACGAGCAGAACTTAAAACCGTTCAAAAAGGGGCAGTTATCCAGTGAGGAAGCGAAGAGGCGCGCATCTAACGGCGGAAAAAAGTCGGTTCAAGTCCGGCGTGAAAAAAAAATGCTACGGCAAGTCGCCGAAGAAAAGCTGACCGAAATAATGTCGAACGGGAAGTCATTGCAAGAGAATCTTGTTCAGAAGCTAATCGTCGGCGCTTTGGCGTCTGACGCGAAAGTAAAGGAAACGCTCGACGTGTTTGTCGCTTTGCGCGACACTGCCGGACAAAAGCCTGTTGACAAAGTGGCGCAGACGGACGGCGAAGGGAACGACGTTCCGAGGAACGATTTGTCGAAGATACCGACGGAAACCCTTTTGAAGATGGCGAAAGCGGCGGGAGCTGGGCTTGATGACGAAGACGACGGCGAAGCTGACAAGAAGCGAAATCATAGATGAGCTGGCGCGCCGTGACTTTTCGTTCTTCATAAAGCAGACTTTCCCGAATTTTAAGTTTTCCGCTTTTTCCGTTTCGGTCTGCGAAGCCTTGCAGACGTTCCTTGACGACGTTGTCGCCGGAAAGCGTCCGATCCTGATAATCGAAGCGCCACCGCAACACGGCAAGTCGGAACTGGCGTCCCGTCGGTTCCCAGCATTCGCGTTCGGACGTTATCGGGATTTGCGCATCGCCGCCAGTTCGTATTCGGCGGACTTGGCCAGCTCGATGAACAAAGACGTGCAGCGGATTATGTCGTCGGACGTTTACAAGCGCATTTTTAAAACGCGGATCGGCGAAAAGATTGTCGGCGGTAAAGCTTTATTGAACGCGGAAAAGTTTGAAGTTTCCAACGGAGCCGGTTATTACGTTTCCTGCGGCGTCGGCGGTTCTCTGACTGGTAAAGCGGTTGACATCGGCATCATCGACGACCCGATAAAGAACATGACGGAAGCGCGGTCGCTGACGGTTCGCGCCACGATCGAAAGCTGGTATAAGACGGTGTTCTTAACGCGTCTTTCCAAACGAAGCGGGCAACTGATCATGATGACCCGCTGGCACTTGGACGACTTGGTCGGATATATCCGCAAAACGACCGATCCGACGCGGGTAAAGGTTTTGAGTTTTAAAGCGATTGACGAGGACGGCCGCCCGCTCGTTCCCGAACTTCATCCGCTTGAACAACTCGAAGAAATGCGGTCGACAATGTCCACGACGGAATGGGCGGCGCTCTATCAGCAGTCGCCGATCGTCGAAGGCGGGAACCTGATCAAAACGGAAAACTTCCAGCGCTACACAGTGGCGCCGGAACGCTTTGAACATTCGTTTATCGTGGCGGACACGGCCTTTTCGGACAAGAAGAAGGCTGACGGCTCCGCTTTCCTTCACGTCGGCGTCGTCGGCGGGAACGTTTATCTGCTGAACGGATACTGGAAGCAAGTCGGCTTCCCGCAACTCCGTCGGGATATGAAATCGTTTTATCTGGCCGCGCGGGAGCGTTGCCCGAACCTTTCCGGCGTTTACGTCGAAAACAAGGGAAGCGGCATTTCTCTGATCCAGCAGCTCCGCGACGAAGGCCTGCCGATCGTCGAACTTTATCCGACGGTTAAGAACGCAACGCTGCGAAAAGAACAAACGGCCGACAAATACACGCGTTTCCTCGAAGTTTCGGCGGAATTGGAAAGCCGTCGGTGCTTTATACCGGAAAGCGCCCAGTGGCTGTTAGAGTTCCTGACGCAATGCGAAGGCTTCACGGGCGGAAATCAGGACACAAAGGACGATTACTGCGACGCGCTTATTTACGCGCTGAAAACCGCCCGAAAGGGCATAGAGATTGACTGGCGAAAGGTCGAAGATGAGCTTTTTTCGTAAAAAGAAGAAAACGGAAGAAAAGACGGTCAAAGAAATCGATTGGAGTTCTGCCGCCGTCGAACTGTCCGCGGACGACGCGCACGCTCTCTTTTCCGGCATCTTCGCCGAACCCCTGACGAACGCGACCGTACGCCTTGAAGAAGGTGCGGCGGACTTCGGCGCAAAGCGGGGATTGCGCTCGTTCAACGAACATAAGGGGCAGCTGCACTCTTGGAACCGTTGCGCGACCGCCGTGGCGGAACGACGCTTTAAATCGGAAAACCAGTGGGTAAACGTCCCGCAATCCGTCAACGCCGGATTTTCAAACGCGCAACTGTCCTATTACCTGTTCCAAGTCGTCAATTACTACGACTGCATGATACAGGCGCAGGACCCTTTAATGTCGAAGGTCCTTTCGATTTTATCCGAAACTCCTTTTTCAAAGGGAGGCTATATCGAAAACTTGGACAAAGAACAGGCGAATGACGTCTTGGACGAGGCGGAACGGCGCGGCGTCTTCCGCAAAATTGTCAAAGCGATCCGGTCCATGGAATGCGTCGGCGGGTGTCTGATCTATTTGCAAACGGACGACGAGGATTTATCCGAACCGATCGATTTAAAGACTTACGACGTGCGGAAGATCAAGGACTTCATCCATATCGACCCGATCAATGTCGCGGCCACGGTCGTCAATACCAGCGAACCGGCGAAGGCCGACTATATGGAACCGGAAATCTGGTACGTTATCGGGTTGGGTAACGTCCATAAGTCGCGCTTTTTGAAGTTTGAAGACAACGTCCCCGAATTGCTTTTGCGCCCGATGTGTATGTACTTCGGCACGCCGCTGACGAACCTGATAAAACAGGACATCGCGAACAGCAATCTGGCGACGCAGGGGCTCGCGAACCTCGTCAACCGTTGTCGGTATTTGTTCTTTAAGACGGACGACCAGTCCTACACCACTGGCAACGTTAAGAACTTTAAGGCGCGTTTGTCCGTAATGTCCAAAATGCAGGACAACTTTATGTTTTCGCCGATTAAGTCGACCGAAGACGTTGTCCAGCAGACGACGGCCCTGACGGGATTCGCGGAAACGACGGAGTTCCTTTACGAAGTCATCTCGGCGAAAACGTCGATTCCGATGACGGAGTTAATGGGAACGAGCGCGAAGGGCCTGAACGCGACAGGAGAAGGCGACAGGCGGGCGTGGTATGACCGCGTAACCGTTCTTCGCGCGTCCGTGCAGAACCATCTCGAAACCATGCTCGGCGTTGTTGCCGGACGTGAGGACGGGCAGTTCAAAGAGATTCACTATCGCTTTAACGCTTTGGAAACTCCGACGGAACGCGAAACGGCGGAAATCAGAAAAGCGACGCTTGAAGTCGCAAAGGCGATTATTGATGTCGGTGGTAACCAAGAACAAACCTTCGACTGGTTGAAGAAGCTCGACTTCATGGGATTGGATACCGTCAATTTTGACGCTGAAAGCTTTGAAGGGGACGCCGATCCGTTCGCGCAGGAAGACGTGGGACAGGAAGTCGGCCCTTTTAACGCGTCGAATATCTGGGTCGACAATCCGGAAACATACATCACGATGACCGGCGCGCACGTCCCCCTCGAAAAAGGGCAATCTTCAAAAGAAGCGGCGGAACGTTTCCTTTCCGATAAAGGACGGACGCCGAAAAAGAAAGAATCGGAAAAGAAAGAATCCGATTCCGGTTTGAAGATTGAGAAAAGCACGGCGAAAGCGCACCTTTTGAAGAAGGACGGAAAAACATTCTGGATTCAAAAGAAATGGCTTCGTGAAGACGGGACATTAACGCCTGCGGGACAAAAAGCATTTGAGCAGGCGGAAACCGACGAACAGAAAACGGCGAGGAAAGCGAAGGAAAAGGCCGAAAGAGAAAAAGGCGTGTCCTTACCCGCAAAAGCAGACTGGGAATCGGATAAAGCCTACGGTTACGATCTGAATCTTGATTTTTACAATATCGAGCAGACGAATCGACATAGGATATTCATTCCGAAATCGGTCATCCAGCCGAACGGGAATATCCCGACTTGGATTCTTGAAAAGAAAATCGCCGAAATCGCCGACACTTACAGGAATCGCGGGGGCTTCAATATCGAAAGTCACCCGTTCAAAGGTCACTACTTCGGCCCGAACGATATGACGATTTATGACGACGAAAGCGGAGAATCGTCAAACGAAAGAATCAACACGTCAAACGAAATTTTCACGGTCGACAACTTCGTTTTGAAAGTATCGACGGACAACGGGGAAACGTGGAACGATGCCGACGAAAATGACGGAAAAGAAGGCGCTATGGTATAACCGGCGCGCCAAAATGCTCGGCGGATACGCGACCATGTCGCCCATCAATTCAAACAAGGCCGCTGACATCTATTACAGAAAGTCCGCAACGGCGTTGCTTGAAGCTTTCCTGAACGCGTCGATCCGCGAAGTCAAAAAGCATTACGCGACGATTTACACGGCGAACGCGGCGGGGGACGAACTCCCGCCCCGCGTGATTAAAAGCCCTGCGAAAGTCGCGTCGGCTTTCCGTTCTATCCGAGGGCGTCAGATGGATCTGTTTACGAACAAGGCCGAACAGATCGCAATTCGTTATGTCGGTAAAGTCGGGAAAATGGCGAAAAAGAACGTCCAAAGCGTCCTCGAACGTTTTTTCGGCTTAAAGCTGGCTATCCGATACAACTCGGACCGCTATGACGAAATGCTGAAAATCATCATACGCCGGAACGTGGAGCTTTTACGAAACACGGCCTCGCAGGTCATCGACAACGTGCAAAACATCGTCACGGACGCAATGACGACCGGTCAGGGATGGGCGGATATAGAACACGCTTTATATGATCAGCACGAAATCGCCGAAAACCGCATAAAACGGATTGCGCGAGACCAGACGGCCAAAGCGACGGAAGCTGTCAACGTTATGATGCAGCGGTCTGCCGGCGCCGAATACTTTGAATGGTCAACGTCGAAGGACGAACGCGTTTCAACCGGATACGGCGGTCATAAGCAGCTCGACGGGAATATTTACCGGTACGACGAACCGGAACGCTATCCGATCATTGACAGCTACGGAAACCGGGGATTGCCGGCGCAACGCGTAAACTGCCGATGCACGGCTTTGAGCGTCTTTATCGCGGACGGATACCGCGCGCAATGGTCGCCGTCGGATGAGTGCTATAAGATAGTGAAGGAATAAATGCAATGCTTCAATACAGGACGAGGATAAACAACGAAGCGTCGCACCGCTCTTATGACGACAACGGCTTTTTAACGGTGGACAAGTCGCCGATTCTTTCGACCGACGTTCTGCAATACCTCGGCAAAGAGTTCGGTGTCGAAGAAGTCGCCGGCGTAAAAATCGAGCCTGATAAAATTTACAAAGTCCGAATCCCGCGCGAAGAACTGGAAAAAGCCGCGCAGTCTTTTGAACTTTTGCCGATCGTCGACGGTCATAAATGGCTTTCGGGCGGATTGGACGACGGCGACGCTAAAAAATATCAAGAAGGAACGACGGGTTCCGGGGCTTACGTCGACAACGACGGAAAGTTGTTGGTTCCGCTTAAATTCACCGGAAAAGGAATTCTTGAACATCTTAAAGAAGGTGTTGAAGAACTGTCGGCCAGTTATAGCCACGATCTCCGCTTGGACGATACGGGGCAGGCTGATTTCGTGGCCGTCAATATAACGGGGAATCACGTCGCACTTGTTGAGCGTGGAAGGTGCGGTTCGGGGGTTCGTGTTTTTAACAACAATGAGGTTGATACAATGAAAACGAAAAATGAAATCGCCTTGCTGGTCGACGGGAAGAAGATTGATCTTGCGAAATTCTTTGCCGAAGAACAGCAGGAAGAAGCTCATCAGGACGGTTCGATTTCTGAAAACGACGGCGAAATTGACAAACGCGCCGTCATCGACGAAATCGGCGGCATCCTGAAAGATAAAGGTCTGGACGAGGAAATCATCCGCACCGTCATCGGTCTGGCCGAAAAACTGTCTTACGACAAGTCCGAAGCCGGAACGGCCGATAACGAATGCGGGACGGAAAACGAGGATACGCCCGCCGAAACGACCGAAAACGAAGACGTCTCGGGCAAACCGTCAGGCGAAGTCGAAGAACAGCCGAAGCAGAAAGCAGAAAACGCCGCTATGCTGATCAGCGCCCTGAAAAAGGAAATGGCGGAAAACAACGCCGCTTTGCGCCGCGCCTACAATTCCGCTGTGGCGTTGACCGGCGAAGACTTCCCCGCGATCGGCTTATCTGTTCGCCAGATCTACGAACACGCCTTAAAGTCGCGGAAGATCGAAACGTCGAACCGCTCCGTTGCGGAACTGGCGGCGATTTGCGAAACGCTGAAAAGCGTCCGCGTCGATAACTCTTTCACGCCCTCCACGTCCGACACGGTCGCGGAAGACGAAGTCGAAATCAATGTTTAATTAAAGGGAGTAGAAAACAATGGGTTTTCAGAAAAAAGCTTATGTTTCGCAGGCTGTCGGCAAGCCGGGGCAGAAGTCGCGGGCTTTGCCCGATCATCACTTGCCGAAAATCGTTGAAGGCCACGATTTGAAGGAAGGCGCGTTTGCTTTCGCGGGAACGTCACCCGAACAGGTTAAAGGAACGGCGCTTGCCGGAACTTCCCCGATCGGTTTTGCCGCATTACAGCGCTATCAGGCGAACCTGACAGGCGGCAACACGATGACGATCAACGAAGGCGAAGAAGTCGCCGTCTATCTGGACGGATATTTCTTTGCGAAAACCGGAACGGCCGCCAAAGGCGACAAGGTCCTTGTCGATCCGCTGACTGGCGATCTGGGCGCCGGTGCGAACGCCACGAGCGCGACTGCGGGAACGCTGACGTTTGAAGACGTCGACTATACCGAATTCACGAGCATTTCCGCTGGCACAGCTACTTTTGTTGTCGACGGCGTAGAGCACGCCTTGACGGGGCTTGATTTCAGTTCGGCAACCAGCTTGTCGGACGTTGCGTCTGTCTTCGACACGGCTTTGACGGGTGTTGCCGATTGCGCGGCGTCGAGCGGCGATCTGGTCTTTACCAGCGCTACGACCGGCGCGTCTTCTAATGTCGCTCTGACCAGCACGGGGACGGTTGAAACCGCTCTTGGAACGGGCGTCGCCGTGGACGGTAAAAACGCCTTCATCGCCTCCGGATGGGTTGTCGAAACCGCGTCCGACGTCAACGGCATTGCCGAAATTCACAAATAATCCAGTGAGGGTAAAACAATGGCTAAATTCAAAACGAACAATTCCAAGTCGATCGCCGACAAGGTGAATTTGGACTTTTACCGCGCCATGAATGAGCGCGGAATCATCCGCGCGTACAATGACGGCAACGCCATCACGACGCCGAACATTAACGCTCCGCTGGGCGCTTTGACTTACATCCGGCCGAAAGCGGTCGAAGTCTTGGTCGCTCCGCAGACTTCGGACGCCATCGCCACGCCGGAAAAGAACGGCAACTGGGGTGACGAAATTGTCAACATCAAGGTCAAAGAGTTTCTCGGCACGACGTCCCCTGACGACGGACAGGAAGATGACGGCCTGACGGCGAACGTCAACTATGAGAACGTTCAACGCGGCGCGTACTATTACCGTGCCGGCTGGCGCGTGAACGACCGCGAAGAAGCGACCGTCGGCGCGTTCCAAGAAAACGCCCGCGCGGATAAAGCCGAAGCCGCCATGCGCGCTTTGAACATCAGCCGAAACGAAATCTTCTTCAGCGGCATGAAATACAAAGGCCTGGCCGCTCCGGTTTACGGTCTGTTGAACGATCCGAATCTCGACCCGTATATCGCCGCGGCCGCCGGTGCCGGTGGAAATACGGAATGGTCGGATAAGACGCCGGAAGAAATCGCGAACGATATTTCCGACGCTTACGCCGATCTGCAACAAAAGTCGAAAGGCATCGCCGGCGAATTGCTGGCGAAGGGCAAAAAGCTGAAATTGCTGGTCTGCCCGGCTTGTGACGCCGCTTTGAAGCGTACGAACAGCTACGGTCTTTCCGCCGTGAAGAAGATTCGCGAAAACTTCGGCGAATCCGTTGAAATCATCAGCGTTCCGCAGCTGGCGTCCGCGAACTCCGACGCCAACGTCTTCTATCTGGTCATCGAAGCCGACGGCAACGCCACGATCTTGAACAGCTACGTCGAAATGGCGCGCGCCTATCCGATTTTCCAGAAAGACAGCGTCGTTTCGCAGAAAATCTCTGCGGCGACGTCCGGTTGCGTCGTTCAAGTTCCGATGCTGATCACCCGTGTGACAGGTGTTTAATCCTACAAAACGGGAAAGCAGGGGACGTTAATTCGTCCCCTGTTTTTTTTAAAGGAGCGTAAAACAATGATCGTAATTAACAAAAGCACGCAAAATATCGTCTTTAAAATCGGAAAAGAAAAGGTTTTGCTCGTCGGCAACAGAGCAATAAACGATATCAAAGAAGAGACGTGGGAAGTTTTATATTCAAAATACAAAGGATTTTTCGATAAACGACGCTTTTCTGACAAAAATCCAGCCGGATGTTTTGTATGGCAGGGTAAAGAGGAAAACGCGAAAGCGGAAAACAAAGAATTGGATTTTTCCGAAGCCATCGACAACGGAAAGCAGATGACGCTCGACGAAGCGCTGGCTCTTGAATTTGAAGGACTGACGCTAAAACAGCTCGCCGCATACGCAGACGAAAATGGGATTCCGTACCGGAAAAACTGCCGGAAAAATGAATTGCTGGATTTGATTTATTCAGCGGAAAAAGCGAAAAAAGAACAAGGGGCGTAAAACAATGATCGTGCCGTTGCTTGAACAATTCAACGCCATGTTTCCTGAACTGGTCAAATACAATTTTACGCAGAACGATCTGGAAGGGGTACAAGGGCGCGTTATCGGTTTTATATCGAACGTCGAAGGCGAAATCAATCTTACTCTTGCACTTCAGACGCGGGGCGTTTATCTGGCAACGGCACACGTCCTTTTTCTTATGAAGAACCCGTCCAAACAGGGCGGGCGATTGACCAGCGCGACGGAGGGGAGCGTTTCCGCAGGCTTTCAGGCTGCGCCGTTCAATACTATTCGGGACTGGTCGCTCGGTCGGACGGAATACGGCTTGGAGTTAATTCAGATTTTACAGCAAGTCCAACCGCCTTTGCCGGAAAAAGACGAAAGCCCCGTCCCTTACTACGGAACGGGAGGATTGCGAAATGGCGGACTTCGATTGCAACATTGACATCCGCGAAATCGACGAAATGATAGCCGAAACCGCCGGGGCGCTTACGGGTGCGTCATCGGTAAAGGCCGGATATTTTGAAGGCAAAGCATATCCGAACGGCTTTGAGTTCGCAGAAAATGCGCTCGTCCAAGAATACGGAACGATCGAAAACGGCGGGTTTATCCCGCCGCGTCCGTTTTTAACGAACGCCATGAAAAACGAAAGAAAATGGGAAACCATCTTAAACGCCGAACTTGACAAGGGGCGCGATCTTTCGCAGGCGTTGACGCGCGTCGGCGAGGAAATGCGAAACGATATCGTCCGTTCAATCGACGCGAACATTCCTCCGGCCAACGCTCAAAGCACCGTGAGAAACAAAGGCTCGACGCATACGTTGATTGATACGGGCGCTATGAAACGGGCAACTTCTTATGAGGTCTCGAAGTGATTGAAGGATTGAATTTACACAAAGTCGTCGCCGACGCGCTGGCGGTGCTTAATCCGTGGCAGACGCTGACGTTTACAAAGAAGACGGTTTCATGGTCACCGGAAGCGAGGAAGCCGAAAGAAACGACGACAACGCTCGTTTTAAACGGGAAAATCCAGCCGGCGGACACGCAGGAAATCCAGCAGCTAGGCTTCGACATTACGTCATATCAGTATTACAGGATTTTCATTTCCGCTGACATCACGCAGATTGACGAACTCCGGCTACTCGGAGCGGATGAGTTCACTACGGAAAACGGCGACAAATACAAAGTCGTTGCGAAAAGCGACTGGATACAGAACGGATGGCGCGAAGGCTACGCCTATTTGATGGAAGCGGGGAGCGGAAATGAAACGGTCTGATATATTCGACTATATCCAAGCGCACGCTCCCGCCGGCGTTCAATTCGTCGACCCGTATCTTTCGACCGTCCCACTTCCGACCGGAGACTTTTGTTCCCTCAATATCCTGCCGATCGAAGACGTCGGCCTTTCGTCGGTCAGAACGTCTGCCTATAACGAGCAGACGCAGACAATCAGTCAAGAGTATTCGCAGGAGCGCGTTTATACCGTTCAATTCGACTGTTTCGGCGACGGCGCTTTCGACTTGGCGCTTTCAATCAAAGGCGCGCTTAAAGATTTCTTTTATAACGAAGTAAACACTCTTTTCCGTATTAAAACGGTCACGGATATCGAGAACAACACGGACCTTCAATCAAACAAAAGGTTCAAGGAAAGATTCACGTTCAGAATGTCGTTTTATGTTATCGACAAACGGACGGAAACCGATCAGCCCGCACTTGTGAACGCCGTTCCGGTGCTTGTTGATATTGCGCAATAACAACGGAGTTTAAAAAACAATGTCAGTTCCTTTTTATATTTTCGCCCCGACAACGGCAAGGGTTGTTAAGCCCGCGTTTGCTGCCGAAAAACAGCATTTGATTCTGGCGGTAAAGAATAGCCTGATCCCGTCTTCAATCCCGTTTATCGAGTTTGAAAGCGCCGCGGATTACGCTCTTTCTTTCGGGCAAGACGCTGTTTATTCGGCCCTCGTCAAATACTTCGGCTTTTTGTCGAAAAGCGGCACGGCGCCGGATAAGGCGGTCATTATGCGCTGGTACGATACGGACACCGCGCCTTTCGCCGTCGGTACGCAACTCCCGAAGGACGCTTTGTCTTCCATTAACGACATCACGTCCGGAACGTTGACTTATACGCTTGACGGCACGACAACGACCGTGAGCGCGCTTGACTTCTCGTCCGACACGACTTTGTCCGCTGTCGCGACGACCTTGCAAACCGCCATCGGCGGAGGCGTGACAGTCGCTTATTCGTCCATCACGGGCGGATTTGTCATCACGGCGCCGTCTGTCGGTTCCGAACATACGATCGGCGCTTTCGGAGGCGACGACGACGTTCTGTCGGCTCTGGGATTGGCGAACGCGGTTCTTTCGCAGGGCGTTGACGCCGAAACCTTCGCGACGTTCTGCGACCGCGTCCTCGACGCGAATCCCGCAGGCTTCACGATCACGACGCTTGAAACCGTAACGGAAAGCGATAAACTGGCATCCGCCGCGTGGATTCAGCAAGTCGTCAGCGAACAGACGCTTTATACGAACAAAAAGCTGACGTTCAATTTCGACGATCTGGACGATTTGACGTCGTTCTCGAACCAAGTCAAAGCTTTGTCTTATACGGGCGTGACGATGACTTACGACCCGAACGGCGAAGACGTGAACATTCTGGACGCGGCTTGCTCGGCTGCGACGGATTACGATAACGGGCAGACGAAAAACTACAACTTCCAGCCCGCTGTCGGATACTCCTCCGTCACGAACCTCGGCCACGTCACGGATTATCAGGACGGACAGACGAACGTCGGCCTGTTCAACCAGTTAAACGATCTGGGCGCTTGCTTCGTCTATTCTATCGGATACGGCACGCAGGAACAAACGTTCTACGGGACGGGCGTCATGCTCGGCGCATTCGGAACGGAAGACATCCAATCGAACCAAGCGGCTCTCGAAAGCCGGTTGCAGGTCGCAATCGTCAACGGTCTTGCTTCCGTCGAAAAACTGAAACTGCGCGGCGCGGATTCCGAAGTCGCCTTGTCAGGGCTCATTGATCCGATTTTCAAACTGTTCCAGAAAAACGGCGCCATCGCCTACGACGGAAAGCTGTCTGACAGCGACCGCCTGACAATCGTCAATTCTTTCGGATCTTCCGACGTTGCCGACGCTATCGAAAACAACGGGTATTATTTTAACGTCGAAGAACTGACGACAGCAGACACCGCGGCTCGTCGACGTCGCGTCAAGTACGCCTATTTAGCCGGCGGCGTCATCAATAAAGTCGTCTTCAACGCGGCCATTTACGGCGCTTAATATGGAGGGATAAAAAATGTCTTTTGAAACAATCCAAAACGCCGAAAACGGCTTTTCCACGATTACGGCGTCATGGTCCGCCGCTCCTCTTTTCCCGTTCTTCAAAGACGAAGGCTTCGGAAAAGACGGCATCAAATGGGACGACGTCGAAAACAAAACTTTCGATATCGGAGCCGATGGCATTTCGACGAAAAACACGAAGCCGGTTCTTTATACCGGCACGAAGACGTATAAGCCTAACAGCGCTTGCCGCGCCTATTTTGACGCGATCATCGCGGCGACGTCCGTCGCTTTCGGAAAGCAGCCCGCAGCCGTCGAATTGATCCTGACGGTCAACAATTACCTGACGGGCAAAAAGACGATTTACAGCGGAGGGGATGTCACGACGTTCGCCGCCGGGGATTCCGCCGACTTGGACAACGGACAGACTGATAAAGTCTACAAGTTCACGTTCACAAGCCGCATTGAAATGCCGCTGTAACACGTTGGCGATGCGATAGGCCGTCGGGCCGACAAGAAGAAGCGCTCACTTCTTCGCATCGCCTTTATTGAGCGAAACAAATGTTTTACGGAGCGATAAAACAATGTCTGAAATTCAAAAAACAAAAATCGTCTGCATCGAGGATTTTTCCGGAAAAAGATACTTTAAAATCAGGCTTTTCGGCGTTTTCGACGGCCTCGATTTTCTCGACAAAATCACGGGTTCCGTTCAGGACTTCTTGTCAAACAAAAAGTTTTCTATCAAAGAATACCTTTCCGATTTAATTCCTCTCGCAGTTCCGATGGACGAAACGGGTACGAAAATCGTTTGGCCGGATAACCAGCCCTTCACGTTGCAACTGGCCGCCCAGCAGTTTGAAAATCCCGTTTCGATTATAGAGCTCGGATGGGCGATCTTGGAGTTCCAGCAAGTTTTTTTCGAGCGCTCCGAAATCTGCCGGCAGTTAATAAAAACAGCCAGAGAAGTCTTTCCTTCGACCAGTTTGGCATCCGGAACGAAATCGGAGCAATCTTAACTGACCGTGCGTCAATCTTTGAAGTCGAACGGATGGACCTGTTCGATTATTACCACGTCCTTGTATCACGCGTCGTCAATTCGCAAAACGAAATTTCCGAATATAACAGGAGCTTAAAAGATGTCCGTTCGACAGGCCGTCATTAACTTCGTTGTCAATACGCAGGCGGCGAAACAGCAGATATCCGGCTTTAAGTCGTCGTTTAAAAATGCGACGCAGGAAATGTCGAACACGTTTATCGGCAAATTCGGGGCGATCGGCGCGGCGTTCGGCGGATTTTCGGCGATAAAGGACATTTTCGCTCAAACTCGGAAACTGACGGAGTTCGCGCAGTCGTTTTCCGTTCCGGTCGAACAGGTATCAAAGTTTGCGAACACTCTTTCCATGTTCGGCGGTTCGTCCGATACGGCGGTCGCCGACTTGGAACGGGTACAGCAGGCGATCGTCGACTTTCGGACGACAGGCGGCGGAGCGCTTAAAGCCGTTTCCGCTCAAATCGGGATGTCCATGTACACGGCGGACGGAAAAATCAAAAACTCCGTTCAAGTAATCGAAGGTTTGAGGGAAAAGTTCAAAGGACTTTCCAAAGACGCGCAGTTAAAAGTCGCGCAGGAATTAGGCCTCGCCGATCCGGCAACGCTTTCAATGCTTCGGGCTTCGGATGCCGAATACCGAAAAATGCGGGCCGACGCGGAAAAGATGAACGTCGTCAATTCCAAAACGGCGGAACGCGTGCAGACGATCACGCGCATTTTAGCAACGATGAAGCAGCAGTGGTTCGCTATCGGCGCGTCTCTTCTTCAATACGTCGAAAAGCCTTTAAACGCCGTAATCAAGGCGATGGAGTGGTTTAACGGCCTTTCGGACGAAGCAAAAGGACGGATAACCGGCATTGTCGGCGCGCTCGTTCTTATGAAACCCGCGCTTGACGTGTTTACGTTTTTTAAGGGCGGCGTCACGGCGCTGATCGCTCCGTTAAAATTGCTTTTTGGTCTTATGGCCGCAAACCCGATTTTAGCTACGATATCGGCGATCGCTCTCGGAATAGTTTATTTTGACGAAATCAAAGCGGCGCTCGACAGCTTTTTGCAAAGCGGGACACCGTTCGCAAATTTTTGCAAACTGGTCGTCGAAAATCTGAAAATGATTTTAGAACCGTTTGAAGCCGTCGGCAGCGCTATCGGATGGGTGTCCGCAAAAATCGGCGGAATGTTCGGTTCTGATAAAAAAGAAGTTACCGACGAGGAAAAAGAAAGACGGCAAGCGATCCTCGACAAAATAGCGGACGAA
>Ga0310690_10005894_pt1 | contig 16372 bp, 12 predicted proteins | sample AusTroGonzalo_MG_2_FD_207661 | JGI IMG/M metagenome (GOLD analysis project Ga0310690, IMG submission 207661) | Bovine rumen microbial communities from tropical cattle in Woodstock, Queensland, Australia - Gonzalo_04 (v2) (version 2) | ecosystem: Host-associated > Mammals > Digestive system >... | reverse complement strand
CTACTGACCTGCGTCTCACGCACACATGGCTGCATTATCTGCTGCCTGTAGGCGGTCTGATGATAGCGTTTTTGTACCGCGTGACGAAGCTCAGCGGTCACGCCGACACAAACCTCATAATAAACTCGGTTCGAACGGACAGCAAAGTGCCGATACTTCTCGCGCCGGTCATCTTCATATCCACCGTGATCACCCACCTCTTCGGCGGCTCGGCAGGTCGAGAGGGCGCGGCTCTGCAGCTCGGCGGCTGTATCGGCAGCTTCTTCGGCAGGATCACGAGACTGAATGAAAAAGACCTGCCGATGGCGGTGATGTGCGGCATGAGCGGACTCTTCTCGGCGCTGTTCGGCACTCCGCTGACCGCGACCGTCTTCGCGATGGAGGTCATATCCGTCGGTATCATATACTACGGCGCATTCCTGCCGTGTCTGGTATCGGCTCTGGCGGCGTTCGCGGTGACAGGGCTTTTCGGGCTTGGCTCAGCGGAATACGATCTTGACGTCATCCCTGAGCTGACCGTACCGAGCGTTCTTGCCGTAGCAGGGATCGGTATAGCCGCGGCAGGGGTGAGCATAGTTTTCTGCGTATCGCTCGAAAAGGCTCACGAATATGCCGCGAAGTATCTGAAAAACGAGTATCTGAGAACCGCTGTAGGCGGCGCGATCATCGTCCTGCTGACGCTGATCGTCGGATTCCGCTACAACGGCATCGGCGGCGATGTTATCGCCGAGGCTGTCATCGAGGGCAAGGCTCTGCCGTATGACTTCGTGCTGAAAATGCTGTTCACTGTCATCACCATCGGCTTCGGCTACAAGGGCGGCGAGATCATCCCGACCTTCTTCATCGGCGCTACGATGGGCGCGACGATAGCTCCCCTGATCGGTCTGCCGGCTTCATTCGGCGCGGCGATCGGGCTTGTGGCGCTGTTCTGCGCCGTGGTCAACTGCCCGATAGCCTCGATGATCCTCTCGATAGAGCTGTTCGGCAGCGGCGGTCTGATATTCTTCGCCGTGGCGCTGTGCGTCAGCTATATGCTGTCCGGCTACTACAGCCTGTACTCGGGTCAGAAGATCATGTACAGCAAGCGCAGAGCGAGGTACATCAATAAGCAGGCGCAATGATTTTTAATATCATTCCGAGGGGCTTTAGCCCCGTGGGAATCCCACACCGCTAAATACCTGTTGATGTAGCAGAAATGAACAGTCCCTGTTTGCGGGATTGCCACAGCCCCTGAAGGGGCTTCGCAATGACTGCTGTATTATAAACAAAAAGCTCCCTCTGTTTCGTTACAGAGGGAGTTGCTTTTTTATCGGTTGAGATTGCCACATCGTCCTCATCGGCTGTACTCAGTAGGCGTATCCGGTAGGTACGCCTTGACCTCGTGTCGCCGTTCGTCCTCTCCCCAAAACGCAGGGGCGTTTCGGGGACCCCGGAAAAAGGGACTCGCAATGACTATCTCTATAGATGCAGTAACGCTGTGGCTATCTCGAAATAGACGAACAGCGAGATCGCGTCCACTATCGTGGTGATGAACGGCGACGCCATTACTGCGGGGTCGAAGCCGAGCTTCTTCGCGATCATCGGCAGGGTACAGCCGACGAGCTTCGCGATGAATATGGTGACCACCATCGTCAGGCAAACCACCAATGCTACCGGCATGGTGATGCCCTCGTTGTGGAGCACGAGGCGGTCGAAGAGCATTATCTTCGCAAAATTCGCGGCGGCGAGCGTGATACCGCACAGCAGCGATACCCTGGCCTCCTTGAAGATGACCTTGAAGATATCCTTGAACTCGATCTCACCCAGCGACAGCGCACGGATGATAGTGACCGACGCCTGCGAGCCTGAGTTACCGCCCGTGTCCATCAGCATCGGGATGAACGCCGACAGCACCAGCGAGCCCGCGAGAGCGCTCTCAAAGCCGGTGATTATCATGCCCGTGAATGTCGCCGAGATCATCAGTATCAGCAGCCACGGTATACGCGCGGCGTAGGTCTCGAAGACGCCGATACGGTCGTAGGGCTTCTCGGTGTTCGGGGTGATAGCCGCCATCTTCTGGATATCCTCAGTTGCCTCTTCTTCCATGACGTCGATAGCGTCGTCGACCGTAACGATACCGACAAGGCGGTTCTCTTTATCGACGACCGGCAGAGCGAGGAAGTTGTACTTGTTGAACATCTGGGCGACCATTTCCTGGTCGTCGAGGGTGTTGACCGAGATGACGTTGGTCTCCATGATGTTCTCGATGACCTCGTCGTCCTCGCACAGCAGCAGCGTCTTGATGGACACGATACCGATCAGGGTCGAGGAGCTGTCCGACACATAACAGGTGTAGATGGTCTCTTTATCAATACCCGTGCGGCGGATGCGCTTTATCGCCTCTTCGGCGGTCATCTTTGGCCTGAGGATGACGCACTCGGTCGTCATGATCGAGCCTGCGCTGTCCTCGGGATATTTCAGTATCTCGTTTATCTCTTTTCTTGTTTCGGGGTCCGCCTGTCTGAGGATACGCTTTACGACGTTCGCCGGCATCTCCTCGATAAGGTCGACCGCGTCATCGACGTACAGCTCGTCGATGAGCTCCTTCAGCTCTGTATCCGAAAAGCCGTGGATGAGCAGCTCCTGAGTATCCTCGTCCATCTCGACGAAGGTCTCGGCAGCCGTCTCCTTTGGCAGGAGTCGGAACAGCAGAGCGGTCTTTTCACTCTGAAGATCCTCAAATACCGCCGCAATATCTACGGGGTTCATCGTGTTGAGGATGTCGCGCAGAGTGGAATAACGCTTGTTATCGAGAAGAGTCTGTATCGTCTCGAACAAGCTCACGGTATTCCTTTCCATAATATACCTCCTATACGATATGGGAGTCGGGAGGCACTGTATGGAGGGGCATTATAAATATCGGCAGTAACGGACGCGCATACAGGCATCCGCTTCATGATATCCGCATCGTCGCCCTCCGGCAGCGCCGCTTGTACTTCCTGCGTCCATTATCTCGCCTCTTTTCCTTGCAAAAATAGATTTCACGGTATGCGGATCAATCAGCCGCATGACCGACAGCACTATTATTTTACTCTCCTGTCACAAATAAGTCAATCAAAATATCAACTAATTTATACAAGATTTTGCTTGATTTTATGGGGTCAATAAACTATAATAGTAGCTACTTCATGATTTGAACGGAGATACAAATGGACGATAAACTCGAAAAAAAGCTCAAGGAGCTTCTGCCGTACATCATAATAGAGGCGATCATCTTTTTCCTGATGCCGCTGTTCATGGGACATTCGGAAGGCGCCGCGACATACATCATCCAGGTCGGAGTATTCCCCCTGACGGCGATAGGCTGCTGCCTGTTCTACAGGCTCAAAAGCAGAAAGAGCGAGATATACATCTGCTTCATCGCTCCGCTGTTCTACGCTATAGCAGCTCTGCTGTACGGGATGTGGCGCGACTCGGCGATAAACGTGCTGGTCTATATGGCGAGCTATTTCGTATGCGGATATCTCGGACTGCTGCTCGGCGACGTACTCAGAAAGAAAACGCGAGGCAAGATGCCCGCGGTGAAGCCGGCTTCTCCCAAGCGCGTAAACGTCACAGAGGATGGACCCGCTCCCGAAAACTTCAAAGCGGAGGATCCCGAGAAAGACCTCAGCCTCGATACATCCACCACCGAAGACGACGTTGAAGCTCTGCTCAAAGCTATCCACAACCGCAAGTCATAACACAAGCTCCCTGCGGGGAGCTTTTCTTTTGCGAAAAATCATCATTCTGAGGATGATTTATATTGACACGGTTCTCGGATATGATATATAATATTTGTGTATATAATATGCTTTTTTATCGGTTGAGATTGCCACGGGCTGACGCGCGCGTCAAGCCCTCGCAATGACAATTCTTAGTAATCCATTTACGGAGCGAAATATGTTTCAGAAATTGCGTATGCTCGACGAAAAAGTAGTCGAGCGGATGTCTGTGATCCATCGCCCCGTGCTGGACAAGATAATGGTTCTGTTCACCTACGCGGGCACAGGCGGCTTCATCTGGCTGATCGGCTTCGTGATACCGATGCTGATATCGCGGAGGTTCCGCGAGACCGGCATTATCATGATGGCCGCACTCGGCTTCAACTTCATCCTCGGTGAGATAATCATCAAGAAGTCGGTAGGCCGCGACAGACCGTCCACACGGATATCGGATGACGATATGAAAATAAATAAGCCGAAGGATCACTCCTTCCCCTCGGGACACAGCGCCTCGTCATTCTGCGCGTTCACGGTCACTCTTCTGTGCTGTCCCGTGTGGATCTGGCTGCCCGCTCTCGCGCTCGCGGGTACCATCGCTTTCTCGCGGATGTACCTGAGGGTGCATTACCTGACGGACGTCATCGGCGGCATAGCGCTGGGCGTTATGGACGGCAGTCTGGTCACGATATTATTCAAGCTGTTTGTGTTCCCGGTACAATAATTGATCTCCCGCGCTTCGGCGCGGGATTTTTTTATCCCGATAGGAATATTAAAATTTTGTAATTATTCCGTTTCGCGATTGACACGGCTTGTATTACAGAACGTATAATAATTTTTGGTTTTTTCATCAAAAGAAGATAGGATAATTCTGTTAAAAAAATTATGGAAAACATGGAAAAGCGGATGTTTTTGTCTTCAACAGGCTTGAAATCTGCCTGTTCGGGGTTGAGTTATTCCACTTATCCACAGAGTTATCAACATTTTTATTGAAAAATACGAATAATACAAACTGTATATTTTCTCGAAAATAATTATATTATGAAATAATGGACGGGCGTTCGCTCATATTATCCAACGGAGGGGTGTATATGAACAGACGGACGCTCGCGATATCTGAGGCAGTCGGATGCGTAGTGATCTACGCGGCGGCTGTTTTTCTGCATTTTTTCTATCCTTTGAGCGGCGGCAGCCCTCTGAGCATCCTGTACGGAGCCGTCAATGAGAGCGTCTGGGAGCATCTGAAGATATTCACCGCAGGGTACATCGGCTACGCTCTGCTGCAGCTTTGCTGGCTGAGAGTTCCGTTCAAGAGATATGTTGCCGCAAAATGCGCCGGGCTGTACGCCCTGATGATCGGGATGGTCGGCTTCAATTACCTGTACACCGCCTTCACGGGAAGGAACATACCGGCGGTGGACGTCATATCATCGGCGGTCATAGTCATACTGGCTCAGCTGTTAAGCTATGTGCTGATGACAGGATATGACCGTATCGGGGATTATTTCGCCCCGGCCCTGATGCTCTTGCTGCTGTACTATCTGATGTTCTTCTCGTTTACGATCTTTCCGCCGAAGGTCGGGCTGTTCCGCGATCCGGTCAGCGGAGGCTTCGGATTGTTCGCGGATTGAACTATTGTATACTTTATACTAATCAAAACATCTGTATACAACAAATTTCCATGTCAATTTTCGCTTTTATTCCGACAAAGAAGCAAAGCATCTATCCCGTCGTGTTATACTATGTATACTTATGGAGTTTATAATGAATAGGTATGCCTTATGACAGAAAAAAAGCAGGAAAAATATCAGAATGACGAGCTGGTGATAGGCCGCAACCCTATCGCGGAGGCTCTGGCGTCCGGACGCTCGGTCATCAAAATAATGATAGCCAAGGGCACGACGTCCGGCCCGGCGGTCGAGATAGCCGCAAAAGCGAAGAAAGCAGGCATCCCGGTGCAGGAGGTCGAGCGCAAAAAGCTCGACTACATGACCTCGGGCGCGGCACATCAGGGCGTAGCCGCTCTGTGCGCCGTGAAGGACTATTCCTCTGTTGAGGATATTCTGGCTCTCGCAGACGAGCGACAGGAAGCTCCATTCATAATCATCCTCGATGAGATCGAGGATCCGCACAACCTCGGCGCGATCATCCGCTCGGCTGAATGCGCCGGAGCGCACGGCGTTATCGTCAAGAAGCGTCATGCGGCAGGACTTACCTACACCGCGTACAAAGCTGCGGCAGGAGCTCTCGAATATCTGCCCGTGGCAAGAGTCACCAATATAGCAGACACCATCGACGCGCTAAAAGAGCGCAACATCTGGATATACGGAGCCGACATGAACGGCGATGATTACCTCAAGACCGACTTCCGCGGAGGGGTCGCCTTGGTCATCGGAAACGAGGGCAAGGGTATCTCCCGACTTGTCAGAGAGAAATGCGACGTCATCGTGTCGCTGCCTCTCAAAGGCAGGATAAACTCCCTCAACGCATCGGTCGCCGCGGGTATACTGATGTACAAGGTCGCGGAGCAGAGATAGTCCGTGCGAAAACCACTCGAAAGGAGATGAGAAGATGAACATATTCCGCTTTCGCAGGAACAAGAACAAGGACAAGCCCGAAGAGCAGTCCGTGATCGAAACAGAAACCAATGAAGAGATCGCAGAAGATACGGAAGAAGCCGGGATCTCGGGCGACACCAAGATCATAGATCTTTCCAAGGATAAAAAGGAAGAGCCTGAGGATATCGACGGGCAAAAGGACGATGAAGAGCCGAAAGAAGGCGAAGAAGCGGCGTACGACTCATCCCCTATCTTATCCGACAGCAACATGGAGGAGATATACTCCACCAAGGATAAACACGTAAAATACAGGCGTATGCAGCCCTTAGAGGCGGAGGCAGCCGCAAAGCGTAAGGAAGCCGCTAAGGTAGATCTCAAGCGCGGAAAGCTGCAGTTCATATCCGCCGAACAAGAGGATACTCCCGAGGTCAAGCTCGAAGCAGAGCTAGACCCCAACGCCATCGTCGCCGACGAGATCATCGAGGACGTCGTGGACGTCAAGAAGCTGCGCAACATCTACGTGCAGGACATCGACGAGATAGACGTAAGCCTCGACCCGATGGACAGCGTCAAGGAATACGAGCGACGCGCCAACGACAAACAGCGTCACGACGCCAGAGCCGCATCAGGCAAAGGCGACGACAACTACGTCCCTTCGGGCGATACCATCGTCGCGAAGGTGCCGGTATATCAGCACGAAAGCCGTATCGACCACATCTTCTTGAAAGCGGGACGCTTCACCGACGTTGTGGAGAGCGAGTACGACGAGTATCTCAAATCCACCGATCCGTCGATCTCCAAAAACTATCACGCGATGCAGTCCTCGCTCAAGCCGCACCAGAGCCTGCTGTATACCCTCAGTCAGGTGGCCGCCCGTCATAAGGCGGAGGCGGAGCAAAGGCAAAAGCGCAGGGATGTCATGCGGAAGAACTTCGACGAGGACGCGGACAAGCCGACGCCTCAGGCAGGACCTCTGCCGCAGCCTGAACCCACACCCGAGCCGGAGCCTGAAGCCAAACCGAAAAAGGAGCGCAAGCCCTCGAAGGTCGGCAAGTTCTTCTCCAAATTCTTCAAGGTATTCGGAGCGTCGGTCAGCGCGGGATGGAACAAACCTACCCGCGCGGAGCAGGAACGCGCGCTCGACTACAACAGCCGCGAGGATGAAAAATACATCTCCGAGAGGACGAACAAGAATCTTCGCCGTCTCGCCGTAAGTCTTGCCGTCTATGCTCTCATCTCGATAGTCATGATCTCTCTAGTGATCTGGGAGCGCACCTCAGGCGCCGCGGCGATCATCGAAAACGGCACGAGGATAGCCTTTACATACGTCGCTGTTAATCTGATACTCTCGCTCGCGATGGGCGTAGTCGCCCGTCACACGGTAATTGACGGATTAAAACCTCTCAGGCGTTTCAAAGCCAACAGCAGCACGATGATCGCTCTGGCGTATCTCGCGAGTATGCTGCAGCTTATCGTAGCGATGTTCACATCCGAGTCCTTCGTCGGCGCGGATCATCACCTGTACTGCTTTATCATCGCGTTCGCTCTGCTTCTCGACAACGCGGGCAGGCTGATGATGGTGATGAGGGTCAAGAGCAACTTCGACTTCATCAGCTCACATTCACCGGCATATGCCGCGAAGATATACAACGACGAAGAGACCGCGCGCAGACTGGTCAGCGGCACTACAGCCTCAAAGGGCTTGGTCGCTTATCAGCACGTGACACAGTTCCTCTCCGATTATCTGAAAATATCCTACGCGCCCGACCCAAGCGAGGAGCTCTCGGGCAAGATGTCGCCCGTCGGGTACATCAGCGCGTTCTTCGTAACGGTGCTGTACGCTATCCTCTTCAAGAGCGTACAGGGCACGGTATCGGCTATGACGGTCATGCTGTGCATAGGCATACCGTTCACCGCGATGATCGCAGGCAACCTGCCGATGCTGATATTCAGCCGCAGGATGCTCGACGAAGAGGCGATGGTCGCGGGTTACCCATCCGTCAGACAGTTCTGCGACACCTCCGCCATCCTCCTTTCGGCGGCGGACCTCTTCCCCTCCGGCTGCGTGAATATCGAGAACCTCGTTCCGCTGCAGCAGTACCGCGTTGAAGAGAATCTGCTCATGGCGGCGGCTGTGCTAAGGGAGGCTATGTCCCCCATCGCTCCCGTATTTGACGAGCTGGTCATGGAGAACAAGGGCGAGCTGCCGGCTGTCGAGAGCGTCATGTACGAGGACAAGAGCGGTCTGGTCGGCTGGATAGGCGGCGAGAGGGTGCTGATTGGCAACCTTAAGCTTATGAACCGCTACCACATCACCATCACCGATGATATCCCCGTCCAGCAGGAAAAGAAAAAGGGCAACTTCATCACATATATCGCAGTATCCGGACAGGCTGTGGCTGTGCTCGCGCTGTCATACACAGCGGCTCCCATCACAAAGGAGCAGATCAGGATCGCCGAGCGCAGCGGTCTGGCTCTTGTAGTCAGCACCACCGACGCGAACATCACCGACGACCTTATCGCCGACCGCTACGGGCTGTTCCACCGCTCGGTCAAGGTGACGGCTCCGGGCTACTCGAACGTCATCGAGGAGGAGACCACAAAGGTCGAGGAAGCGTCGAGAGCGTATCTCGCCACGAGGGGCAAGATCGGCTCTCTGGCGCGCGCTATCGGCGGCTGTATCGGTATCAAATCCAACATCAGCCTCGGTATCGCCATCGAGATATTCGGCATGATACTCGGTATACTTCTGTGCGCGACGCTGGCTCTTTACGCCTCAGTCGCGAGGCTGTCCGTCGTTGAACTAATCATATACATAGGCTTCTGGGTATGCGCGACCGTTATCGCGGAGCTTATCCGAAGGCCGTAAGGAGTGAATCGTTATGTTGATCGCACCGTCACTGTTATCCTGTGATTTTTCAAGGTTCGCCGAAGAGATCGTCCGCGTGGACGAGGCAGGCGCGGACTTCATGCACCTCGACGTCATGGACGGACACTTTGTGCCCAACCTGACCTTCGGCGCGCCTGTTATAAAGAAGCTTAGAAAAGCCAGTGAAAAACCCTTTGACGTTCATCTGATGATATCCGAGCCTCATCGTTACATCGGCGACTTTGCCGACGCGGGCGCGGATATAATCTCCTTCCACACCGAGAGCGACAGCGATGTCGACGAGACGCTGAAACTGATCGAAGAACGCGGCGTAAAGCCCGCTCTGGCTGTAAAGCCAGGCACGCCGGTCGACGTCGTCCTGCCCTATCTCGATCGGCTGTACATGGTGCTGGTGATGACCGTGGAGCCCGGGTTCGGCGGTCAGAGCTTCATGCCCGACATGATGGACAAGGTTCGCTTTTTGAAGCAGGAGATCGCGAAGCGCGGTCTTGATACCCTCGTCGAGGTCGACGGCGGTATCGGCGCCTCCACCATCGCGGTCGCAGCTGAAGCCGGCGTGGATATCTGCGTCGCCGGTACGGCGGTATTCGGCGCGGACGACGCTAAAGCCGCTATCGACGAGATGAAAGCGATCTGCGGTTGATCATTGTATAACAGCAACATAATAAGGCATAATAAAAGCAGGAGCGCATGGCTCCTGCTTCTTTTTGTGTTCGATCTTATCAATTGGAGATCAGATTACCGTCGCCGTCGTACTTGTACTCGACGTATTTGCCGTCGCTGTCCTTAACGTAGGTGATGTAATACTCGATCTCTTCGCCGTCGTACATGGTGTGGCGGACAAGCTCGCCGTCCTCATCATACTCAAAGGTCTGTTTCTTGACGACATTATCGTTGCCGTCATACTCGGTGATGGTCGACTCCTTGTTATCCTCGGTGTAATCGGTGACGATCACGCGGGTAACGACTCCGTCCTTGTTGAGGTCGGTACGCTTGGTAACAAGACCCTCAGGCGTCTTTTCCCATACGATCTGGGCTGTTATCTCATCCTTATCGTTGTAGATGATATCGCGGATCTCGTTGCCGTACTCGTCATACTCGTAGCCGGTCGAGCCCATGAGCTTAGCGTTCAGGTCATAGGTGTAATTACGGATCAGGCGGTTCTGATCGTCATACTCATTCTTGTAATAGCTGGACGGTTTTCCGTCGGCGCTCAGGCTGTAGGGTATCAGATCGTCGGGTATCTGGACAGCCGCCTCCGTAGCGTCTGCGGATTTCTCGATCTTTTTACAAGCTGTCAGCGACAAAACCGACGCCAACATCAATACAGCCAATAACAAAGCAACTGTTTTTTTCATGTTATGATCTCCCGAATCTCCATGTAACAAAAGCTACATAGTTTATTAGATTTGAATACGGTTAAACGTATTATATCATATTTATCGGATTTAGTCAACACAGCGATTTTCGGGGGTAATTCTATGGTGATAAATATAGATAAATGCACGGTCACACTGCGCTGTCCGACGGCTTTTGACGGGATAGGGGATCTATGCAAAGAACTGAAAGTCCCCGGGGACATCATGTCCGGCAACAGCTCGGTGTTCAGCAAAACGAACGCCCTGACCGCAGCTGCGCTGAGCCTGTCCGCGGCAGATGAGAAGATGCTCGCGGAGAATCTGAAATCTCTCGGCTTCGGCGATCTTTTATCCGTAGGCAATGATCCTGAACCGGACAAGATCGGGATGTATCTTGCGAGCAGATCGCACGACAGGATCATAGATGTGGTCGCGGTGCTCAAGGGCACCGAGGGGAACGAGTGGTTCTCAAATTTCGACATCGGCTACACGGCGGAGCACAGCGGCTTCGCGAAAGCGGCTGACTTCGCGGAAGACAAGCTCGGCGACTATATCTTCACCAGAGCTATCGGCACTCAGCCGAGGTTCTTTATCACAGGCTACAGCAGAGGCGGAGCCGTGGCGAATATCCTGTCAAAGCGTCTGTGCGACCGCTACGGCACAGACAGCGTGAGATGTTATACCTTCGCGTCTCCCGCCGTGACCATCAGCCGCCGTCAAGCTCGCTACAGCTGCATATTCAACTTCGTCAGGGGCGAGGATTTCTTTACTCGCGTACCGCCGGAGAGCTGGGGTTACAGCCGCTACGGAAAGGATATCTCGCTGTCCGATATCGGAGACATCAGCGGCAGATACAGCGAGCTGTGCGGCGAGGAATATATCGGCTTCACCCGGCAGGGGTCGGTGAACAGCTTTCTGAGCGCGGTGACGAGGCTAGCGCCGAATGTGCGCGCGTACTACAAGCGCACGCGAGAGGTAGGCGGCAGCAAGTTGACCATGTACGAGTTCATGACAGCCGTTGCCGCTATGCTTTCCGGACAAACAGATGATACAACGGCTGACGTATTCGCCGACGCGCTGATAAGCGAGTATGCCGACCTTATGAGCTTTTTGTCGTCGGGCGCGGATCTTGGCGAGATCATCTCATGCGCTCAGGGGATACCGCGGTGCAGCGTCTCGGACAGCCACAGCCCCGCCGCTTATATGGCGGCGTTGGAGATGTATTTGGGGTAAAAAACAGTTTCTCGCTGCGCTCGGTCACTCATACAATTCCTCATTTGTGTGACGCCGCGCGTCCCCTTTCCCAAAGGGAGCCTGTATTACTTCCCCGAACTCCCTTATCCTCGCTGTTTCCACGGCGTTCGCCTTCACCGGCCTGCCGTATTCGCCCATCAATGCAAGCGTCCGCTTTGACGCTGCGAGCGCGGGAATCAGCACATATTTACTCCTGTAACGGTAAACCGAACCTCCCGCGCCTTCGCCGAGCAGCAGCCAGTCGAGCAGCATATCCGCTGTGTCGAAAACGCAAAGATCCCGTTTTTCGCTCCGCTTTATGCGGTAGACCTTTCGCACGCGCTTGACGGAGATTATCAGCAGACAGCCGTCAGATGACGGCAGAGCCTCGACCAAAAAGCTCTTGCCGCTGTAGTCTATGCCGCACTCTTCCCCTACCCTGTACAGCAACTTCTTCAAGCCCTGCTCGGGAGCGGATCCATCCTCAAAGCTCAGCGCGTATCGGCGCATATCTTCCTGCGCCATCAGCACCAGTATCGTCCCTTTGTTCAGCATCTCGATCGTCATATCGCACCTCATACACATATATAATAAATGCCCTATCACCGCGGCGCAAGAAATAATCTCTGGATGGCAGACATTGGCATTACCATGCTATGACGAAAAAACTTGTACGGTTACAGCGACGCTTATTGACAAGCCCTGTCGCATATTGTAATATTTTGGTATACTATTACATATACATAGGAGTTGATCCATATGACAGACTGGCTGAAAAATTCGGTGTTTTATCAGATATATCCGCAGAGCTTCTGCGACTCCAACTCGGACGGTATCGGCGATCTGCAGGGTATCACCATCAAGCTCGACTATATCAAAAATCTCGGCTGCGACGCCCTGTGGATAAACCCGATCTATGACTCGCCGTTCAAAGACGCGGGCTATGACGTCCGCGACTACAAAAAAATAGCGCCCCGTTACGGGACGATGGAGGACTTTGAGCATCTGTTGGAAAAAGCCCATGAAAAAGGCATACGCATTTTACTCGATCTCGTGCCCGGTCACACGAGCGACACCCACGAGTGGTTCCAAGCGGCGAAGAGCCCCTTCCCCACCGAATATGACAACCGCTATATCTTCACCACAAGCGTCTGGGAGGCTCCGCCGGAGTATCGTCTTGTCTGCGGAATGAGCGACCGCGACGGCAATTATCTGGTCAACTTCTTCTCCTCTCAGCCGGCGCTGAACTACGGCTTTCACGAGGTCAAGTACCCCGACTGGCAGTTCTCCGCCGACTCGCCCGAGGCTTGGTCGACCGTCGACGCGCTCAAGGATATCATGCGCTTCTGGCTCGATAAGGGCATCGACGGTTTCCGAGTCGATATGGCGGATTCTCTGGTCAAGAACGACGATGATAAGATATCCACCGCAAAGATCTGGCGCAGCGTTCGCGAGATGATGGACAGCGATTATCCCGACGCGGTTCTGGTATCCGAGTGGAGCGATCCCCTGCGCTCGATCGTATACTCCGGCTTCGACGCAGACTTCTATCTCGACCACCCCGGCAACGGCTACAATGCTCTGTTCCGCAAGAAGATCGGCGACGATAATCAAAGCTTCTTTGCCGACCACGCTCACGGCGATATCGAGGCGTTCCTCGCCGACTATTTGCCGGCTTACTGGTGCTCGAAGGACAAGGGCTACATCAGCTTTATGACCAACAACCACGATATGCCGCGCGCGACCTTCTACATGAGCGACCACATGATCAAGCTGACTCACGCGTTCATGATGACGATGCCCGGCGTGCCGTTCGTATACTACGGCGACGAGATCGGCTTGCGCTACCGCACCGACCTTATCTCAAAAGAGGGCGGCTTCTCCAGAACCGGCGCGCGCACCCCGATGCAGTGGAGCGGCGAGAAGAACAAAGGTTTCTCCGACGCTGACGCGGATATGCTGTACCTGCCCGTCGACTACAGCGACGACGCCATCACAGTCGAGGCTCAGGAGGGCAACGGCGAGAGCATCTATGAGAATCTGCGCTCGCTGATCGCACTGAGAAGAGCTAACCCGGAGCTGAGCAACGACAGCGAGTTCGAGGTCGTTTACGCTAGGGCGAATGAGTATCCGTTCGTATACAAGCGCGGCAGCTTCACGGCGTTCATCAATCCGTCTGACGAGGACAAGACCGTCGAGTTCGATACCGAAGGCATGAAAGAATATTTCTTCATCGGCGGTTTCGAGATAAACGAAAACAATGTAGTGATAAGGAGCAGGAGCTTCCTGCTTCTGAGGCACGAATAACAATATCGTTGTCATTCCGAGGAGGGCAACGCCCGACGTGGGAATCCCCTACCTCCTGCAGCCGGTAGTAATGAAAAGGGGATTGCCACGTCGTCCTCGTCGGCTATACTTGGTAGTCGTATCCGGTAGGTACGCCTTGACCTCGTGTCGCCGTTTGTCCTCTCCCAAAAAAGCAGGGGCTATTTTGGGGTCCCGAAAACAGGGCTTCGCAATGACAGCTTGGAGGTATATATGGATCACAAAGGAACCGTGCGGCTTGAAACGGAGTGGCTTATCCTGCGACGCTTCACGCTCGATGATGCGGAGGATGCTTTCCGCAACTGGGAACAGAGCGAAGCTGTAACACGCTACCTGACATGGGAGCCGTACAAGAATATCGACGACCTCAAAGGCTACATACGGTATGTTATCGACGGCTATGAAAAGCCCGACAGTTACAACTGGATCATCGAATACAACGGTCAAGCGGTAGGCGCGATCGACGTGATTTGGCTGAACGAGGATGTAGAAGCGTGCGAGATCGGCTATTGTTTAGGCGACAAATTCTGGGGCAGGGGCATCATGTCCGAGGCGTTCAAAGAGGTCATCCGTTTTCTGTTTGAAGAGGTAGGCGTGAACCGTATCCAGGCGACCCACGACGCGAGGAATCCGAAATCCGGCAGAGTCATGGAAAAATGCGGTCTGCGGTACGAGGGAACTATGCGTCAGGCAAGCAGGAACAATCAGGGTATCTGCGACTCAGTCATGCGCGCGATACTCAGGGAGGATCACATTAATGCCGAAGGCAAATCATGATCTAAGATCAAATCATGAACTTGTTCATTTCATGCCGAAGGCAAATCATTTGACGTCAAAATGATTTGAACGTTGTTCATGAATTGCGCTCCGCGCATGATTTGGCTTTGCCGTGATTTGAGCTATGCTCATTTTCAAACATTCTCAACAACTCTCATAGCGACTGCGGTGATATCGTCATCGCGGTCGTTTTTTCTGCGCTTGGCAGCTTCATCCACGATATGTGCGGCGAGTTCCTCAGCAGAGCCGCTGTGCCACGACATTATCAGCTTCTCTATCCAGTCGGGCGAGCCTATCATCACGCCGTCCGAGACCAGAACTATCCAATCATCCTCAGTCAATGTCACGTCCTCTTTGCTGAATCGGGCCTCGTTCAGGATCCCGAGCGGCAGGGAGGGCATATCTTTTTTGATGATGTTAGAATTCCGTCGGATGTAGGTCGTACAAGCTCCGGCTTTCATAAGATGAGCCGTGCCGGTGAAGCAGTTGAAGTCGACCACGTCGAGGGTCGCGAGAGATTCTTCCTCGCTCTTTATCATCAGCGACGAGTTGACCACCGAGAGGGAGCAATCGTAACTCAGCCCTGCCCTGCACAGCTTAGACATTATGCTGACCGCCATGTTCGAGTCCACCGCCGCCCTGCCGCCCGAGCCCATGCCGTCGGAGATCATCGCCACGGTACTGCCCGAACCGCTGCTGAAATAATTGAGGCAGTCGCCGCACAGCGCGCCGTCGTCGCATATATGCTGAGCCGAGCCGATCTCGAGATCATATAGCGGCAGCTCGCACATCACGACTCGAGCGCGATCTTCTTCAAAGCTGATCTGCGGCTGCTCGAAATATCGACCGCAGGCGCGGCTGACCTCGCGGCTGAGCTGCGACTGGGATAATGCAGTCTTCCTGCCGACGGCTAACTCCAGCTCCACGGTCATGCCGCCCACAGAGCTTGTCCGACAGGAGCAATCCACCGCCGTCAAACCGACAGCAGATAACGCCTCGATGACCCTCTGAGCGCAGGCGGTGTCGTAGCCCTCGACGTTCTCGAACTCCTCGGACAGGTCGTGCAGGATATCGCTGAGTCCTGCGAACTGACCTGCCACCACCGAGCGCACCTGTCCTATCCTGCGGCGTGCCGCCTCGAGCGATATGTACTCGCGGTAGCTTCGGTTGACGGAGCGAGCAAGCTCCGACGATTTGCAGCACCGCTTTAGGAAAACATCCTCGATGTCGCCCTCTTTGACAAAGCCGCGCTCCTTGAGCGCGCCGTTCAGACGGCGGAAATCGTCGAGCGTCATGTCGCGCTGCTTTTCCCAGCAGTAGACGCGCAGACCGCAGCTATCGCAGGTGATGTCGGCGGCGCGGTCGTAGACCCAGTCGGCGTTCGGCTCATAGAGCTTCGACAGGCGGTCGGACACGGCATTCACGCAGGAGCTGACGTTGTCGAGAGCCTTCGAACAGTGCTCCAGCCGCATGGTGACATTACGGCGAACG
>Ga0310690_10005893_pt1 | contig 16374 bp, 15 predicted proteins | sample AusTroGonzalo_MG_2_FD_207661 | JGI IMG/M metagenome (GOLD analysis project Ga0310690, IMG submission 207661) | Bovine rumen microbial communities from tropical cattle in Woodstock, Queensland, Australia - Gonzalo_04 (v2) (version 2) | ecosystem: Host-associated > Mammals > Digestive system >... | reverse complement strand
TAAATAATACACAACCTAACACACTGCATATCACGACATTTCATGAAGGGTATCATCAAATTCCAGATAGAAGAGATTTAAATGTGCGTATCATACAAGATGGATATCTTCCGTCTAATTATGGTAGTAATACATACTATTTCTATGGTTTAAATACCATTTTCTATACATGGGATAAGATGGGCAATTTGGCCTTCGAACGTTTCAATTTACCATGCGAAATAATGCCGATAAGGAAAAAATTATATTTACCAATTCCAAATTTTCCCCAAAATATATGTAAAGTTGTATGTGCGGCAAGTGGATCTGCAGACTGGACAGCAATCAAGAATCGGAGCGATGAAAATAAATTATTAGTGGCTATGGGTAAAGTAGCAGCGTTATTCCCTAATGTGGAGTTTGTATATCGTTGTCATCCCGTTATGGCTGAACCATACCATGAAGGAGTGAATGCCATCAATCGTAATGCAGAATATATCCAATGGTTACAATTGCCCAATTTCCATATATCTTCTAATATTCCAATAGCAAATCAAGACGGGAACACAAGTCTTTCATTCAAAAGATCTTCTTTTGCGGAAGATTTGAAAGGCGCCGATATTGTTTTTGGAGAGCATTCTGTGGCGATGATAGACGCTGGCTTGAAGGGAATCATGTTTGCCTCTGTAAATGTAACCGGACATCGTAGTTATGCAAAGAGTTTGGGAGAGTTGGGATTCCCGATTTGTACATCCGTAGAAGACATAGTAAGTTTGATAAAGAATGTGAACACAGAAAGGTTTCAAAAGCAGTACACGCAAGCTGTTGATAATTATAATAAAATGACAGACGAAGAAAAATGACAAAGAATCAACCGATATTATCTTTATGTTTGCCGACTAATGGTGCGGTTCATTGGGTAATCCCTACCTTGGAAGGAATCTATTCACAAGGTGTGGATAATTCGCTATTTGAAGTTGTAATAACGGATAATGGTGAGAATAGCAAACTTAGTGACGCTATCCAGCAGTTTGATTATCCCAATTTGCGCTATATTCAAGCAAACGATAGTGGGTTCTTAAATCTTATAGCAGCGTTAAAGTTAGGGAAAGGACAGTATTGTAAGATGCTTAATCATAGAGGAATATTAGTACCTGGGGCTTTGCAAATGATGATTGATGCGGTTAAACACTACTCTCGAAACTCTCCAATTCTTTATTTTTCAGATGGTGCATTAGGTGATGCGGATGTTATTGCATGTGCAAATACGGATGAATTTGTTAGAACTATGCATTATTATGCCACTTGGAGTGGAGGAGTCGGAGTGTGGCAAAAAGATTTAGAACGATTGAACGGTTTGCTATTGAATGAGACTTTTCCGCAATCAGCACTCATGTTTGATATTCGTCCTGAATCTGAGTATGTGATATGCAATCGTAAATTCCAGAATATGCAAGATGAAGAAGGGAAAGGCGGGTATGACTTGTTTTATGCCTTTGCTGTGGAATTTCCGCAGATTTGGCAATCCTTGCTTTCTCATCAGAAAATCTCGCAAGCGACATATAAGTATGTAATGCGTAAGATGTTGAACTTTATATGCTCCTTGTATCATAAAGAAGTCTTAACAACGACATCGCATACGTTTATCATTCAAAATGTAAGACAATCAATTATGACATATTTTGGATTATGGGGATATTTATATGTGGTTTTTAATGCGAAACGAATTCAAATAAAACATAAAATCAAGAAATTATGAATCCGATACGGAAGAATATATTAAATACTATTGGCTATGTGCTCGGTAGGTTGGATATGACATGGTTAGGGAAGCACATCAAAGCCAATCATGATGCTATTCGGAGTCGACGATTGGCTGCATGCTTGGGCAATCGGACACTTCGTTTAGACGGTTCTATAATTATTCGAGGAGAGAAAAATATTACTATTGGCGACCACACACATATAGGTAATGGATGCGTAATAACTGCTTGGGAACGTACGGCAGATGGAGGAATACATACACCGGAGATAAGAATAGGGGCTAATTGTTCTATTGGGGAATATAATAACATTACATCCACCAATCGGATTGAGATCGGCGATAATTTGTTAACAGGAAGGTGGGTGACGATAACGGATAATAGTCATGGGACAACGGATGCTGAATCGTTGCATACGGCACCACTGGTGCGTCCGGTTGTTAGCAAAGGACCTGTGATTATTGGGAAGAATGTGTGGATTGGCGATAAGGCAACTATTCTGCCTGGGGTGACGATTGGAGATGGAGCAGTAATAGCGGCTAATAGCGTAGTGACAAAAGATGTTCCGGCTTATGGCGTAGTAGGAGGGATACCCGCAAAACCATTGAAAAAACAATGATCAAGTTATCTTTCATAATGCCGTTTTATAACGGTGCGGATACGGTGATTCGTGCCTTGGATAGCATATACCAGTTATCCCTTCCAATGGAGGAATATGAAGTCATCGTTATTGACGATTGCTCACCTCAACCGGCAGATGATGTGTTGGCTGAATACAAAGGTTCGCATCCTAATCTTCGTGTGATTCGTCATACGCAGAACACACGGCAAGGGGGAGCAAAGAATACCGGTATGGCCGCGGCTAAAGGAGCATATATTGCCTTTATCGATCAAGACGATAGGATAAACCCGCAAAATATGTCATTGGCTATAAATATGGCACTTGAAACAAATGTGGATGTTGTATCTTGCCACTACTCAATCCAAGAAGATGATGGCTCGTTGAGAGAAGTGGGAGTGCCTTATCCGAAAGAACCCATTGTGAGTGGTGTGACATTCTGCGAAGGATATTATGATTGCCATGAAAGCATAGGTCCATGGAGTTATATTTATAAGACAGAGTATATACGCCAACTTAATCGACCGATGAAAGAGAAAGTGATTTTGGAAGATCCGGATTGGACGATATGGCATCTTATCCATGCGCAGACTATGGCTTTCTTACCATTTCCTATCTATGTGTGGGTTATGAACCCAACATCCGTCACGCATTCCACGCATCGATACATCAACCGTGCGGATTGGATAAGAGCCGGACTGCGTAAAATAGAAGATGCGGAGAAATATAGAGAACTTTCACCTTCGTTTGCAGACAAAATCATTGTAGACGGACGATGGAATGTAGAAGGAGGATTCCGTAAACTATGGAAGGTGAATAATTATAAGGCATTATATCACTACTTAGGCGATTCGTTGTATAAATTGCAGGGATTGAATTGGCATGGGATAACGAGCTTATATATTAACCATCCTAGGTTGTCATTGGTTTTGTTGTATATCTTTGGCACTCCTTTAAAACGTGTATATTATGTCAGAAATAAAGTTAGAAAATAACATATCAAACATTAAACATAACGCATCGAAACAAACACCGCTATTGAGCGTGATTGTTCCGTGCTATAATTGTGCACCTGTGATAACGCGATGCTTGGATAGCATCGACTATCCTGATTGTGAGATTATCGTTGTCAACGACGGAAGCGCCGACAACATTGTGGAGGTGCTAGAGCAGTATGCCATTGCTCATCCGAACGTGCGTCTTATTACTAAGGAGAACGGAGGCGCATCATCTGCGCGCAATCTCGGCATCGAGCAAGCAAGAGGTAAATACATCGTTTTTGTAGATGCGGATGACTACCTGTCGCAGGGTGGACTGCTTAGGATGATTGATTTAGCGGAGAAATATCAAGCTGACATTGTGAAATATACAATCCTCAGTCTAAATCATGATGCCCCATGTGTGTATAATTCGGTATCGAATACAGAGATGAAAGTCGAGGTAATCTCAGGTAGAGCACAAGCACTCAATCGCTATGATATATCGGATTACCATGTGGTGGATGCTGTATTCCTAACAGCTACTATTCGAGATAATAATGTACGTTTTTATACTGACTTGCATCTACATGAAGATGATGCGTTTATGGGCGCTTTCTATAGTATTGCGTCTCAAGTCGTGATAACTGACTTGCCAATATATAATTATTATCGTGCCTCTTATTACAGTTCTACCCATCGTCAGTCCGTTGAGCGCCGACGAATGTTGATACGCAGTGGATTATTGGCTATACAGCATCGTCATGCATTTATATCTGCTCATTGCCCTGATCAGAAATTTCCGTATGAACGGTTGAAATACATGCGATGGGTATGTACTCCTCGTGCTGCCGTAGAAGCTGGAATGACATATCTGGAATATGCTAAATTATTGAAAGAATTTGCAGATGAGGGCGTTTACCCTCTTGATTATAAGTGGATTAAAGTTTCTGGTATGGATTATGCGTTTAAGCCTTATATTAAACGATTGATATGGACCATTTTTACTAATCATCCAAGGCTTGGATGGCAGGTGGCAAAGATGTTTCATAAATAGAAGAAATTAGTATATATCATGCAGCAATTTAGAGATTCTTCAGGTCGTCCATCAATAGGGAATACAGGCATAACTATGCCAAATAGGTTGGTGAGAAATGGTATAGTTCTATATGTTCTTTCTTTGATAGCAGTATCTTTTTTATACTCAGCTTATGCCATGCCATGGTACTATTGGCTGTCTGGTGTTGTGGCCGTAGTTGGCTTTTTCTCCTATGGAAAATCATTGAACCAACAATTATCTATAAATCATATTTATCGTCAAAAGATTTTTGGGAAACGAATATTTACTATTGCATTTATACTTCGTGTCGTTTGGACGCTATTGATTTATATGATATTTATGCAAACTTATGGCGATGCGTTTGGCTTTGAGAATGCAGATGCTATTATATACGATGAGATGGGGCAATATACAGCCCAAATGATATCTGATGGCAACTTCCACTTTTTTGATGAAATATCTCAAAAATTCGGATTTAGAGATATTTCTGACATGGGATATGCTGTGTATGTCGGATTTGTATATCGGTTAACAGGAAATAGCGTTATAGTTCTTCGTTTGCTGAAATGCTTATATTCTGCATTAACTGTATTGCTTATTTATAGATTGGCATTGCGCAATTTCGGAGATTCAATAGCTCGCACAGCTGCTATACTCTGTGCATTATGGCCTAATTTCTGGTATTATTGCGGTTGCAATCTTAAAGAGGTGGAAATGGTGTTCCTAGGGGTCCTCTTCGTTGAACAAGCGGATCAAATGCTTCGGTCGCGGCAGTTTACAGCTTGGAAAATAATACCGGTATTGTTAATAGGAGCTGCGCTGCTAACATTCCGAACCCCTTTAGCATTGGTGGCATTTTTGTCTCTTATTTTTTCTGTAGTGATGTCTTCCTCTCGCGTAGTGAGTTGGGGAAAACGTGTTATAGTGGGAGGATTAGCAGTTATATTAATTGGCGTAACGATGGGTAATCGTATCGAAGAACAAACGAGAGTATTAGTTGATACTGTTCAGTCTAATGAGCAGCAGAATAATATGGAATGGCGCACAAGACGCACTCATGGAAATGAGTTTGCAAAGTATGCTGGTAAGTCTGTGTTTGCACCGCTTATTTTCACTATCCCATTTCCTTCTATGGTGCGTCCTTTTGACGGACAGGAACAGCAGCAGTTATTAAATGGCGGGAACTTCTGCAAAAACATAATTTCGTTTTTCACAATTATCGCTATGATTATGCTATTGATGTCTGGTAAATGGCGAAATCATCTTTTACCATTGTCATTTATGCTTGGATATTTGGTGGTGCTAACGATGAGTTCGTTCGCGCAGTCCGAACGATTCCATCAACCCTGTATGCCTTTTGAGTTGATGTTTGCCGCATATGGGTTATCCATTACAGTAACAAAAGCGAAATATAAGCGCTGGTTTACGTATTGGTGTGGTTTCATGTTGGTTGCTTGCGTAGCATGGAATTGGTTTAAGATAGCAGGTCGCGGACTTTCGTAAGCATTGAAAGATGATAGGATGATGTGAATGATGAAGGGGTGACGTTTATTGATAATTGATAAACATATGATATATATCGAAGATTTTATAGCAAAACATGTGACAGGACGTCCGCAAAGTATGTTAACGGAGGATTTGGTTGCGCATGCTGAGGAGTTGAAGGCAGAGATAGCCGGTAAGCGCGTGTGTGTGATTGGTGGGGCTGGTAGTATCGGATCTTCGTTCATCAAAGCATTGCTGCGCTTTGAACCGAAGCAGTTGGTGGTGATTGATTTGAATGAGAACGGACTTGCGGAGTTGACACGCGACCTACGAAGTAGTGCAGATATTCATGTGCCGGAGGATTACCGGACATACACCTTGGATTTTGCGAGTCCTATCTTTGAACGGATATTCCGTGAGGATAAGGGATACGACATCGTAGCGAACTTCTCTGCACATAAGCATGTGCGTTCGGAACGCGACAAGTACTCGGTGCAAGCGTTGATTGAGAACAATGACATCAAGGCGAAGAAGTTGATGGACTTGATGATGGCGTATAAGCCGAAACACTTCTTCTGCGTGAGCACCGATAAGGCTGCAAATCCGGTGAACATCATGGGAGCCAGCAAGCGCATATTGGAAGACTTGGTGATGGCATACTCGAAGGAGTTTCCTGTAACTACGGCACGGTTCGCGAATGTGGCATTCTCTAATGGTTCGTTACCGGACGGTTGGCTGCATCGTTTGCAGAAACGTCAACCACTTGCGGCTCCGAATGACGTGAAGCGGTATTTCGTTTCGCCGGAGGAGAGTGGACAGATATGCTTGTTAGCTTGTATTCTTGGTAGGACGGGAGAGGTAATCTTCCCGAAGTTGGAAGAACGGCAGATGCTGACGTTCTCGCAGATTTGTGATGAGTTTGTTGCAGCTCAGGGTTTGACAAAGCATATGTGCGCAACAGATGCAGAGGCGAAAGATTATGCATCAAATCACCAATCACAAATGTCAAATGACAAATCGGCCATATGGCCCGTGGTATATTCGACGAGCAATACGACAGGAGAAAAGGCTTATGAGGAGTTTTATGTGCCAGGAGAGACAATCGATACGGAGCGATTCTATGCATTAGGAGTGGTGGAGAAAACGAATCGTCGTAGCATGAAAGAAATAGAAGCATTCTTCGATGAGATAGAAACTATTTTCGCAAAGCCGGAGTTTACGAAAGCTGAGGTGGTAGAGGCGATAAAGCGCTTCCTGCCGAACTTCGAGCATGAGGAGAAAGGACTGAATCTTGATAGCAAGATGTAAGTTCGCCGAATGATGAAATGTTGGAATGATGGAATGATGAAAAGTTGGATTTATGGAATAATGGACTGATGAACGAGAAGGATAAAATATATAAGGAGAAGTTCATGGCTTTTGCCATTCGGATGGTTAAGTTGAAAAACTACCTAAACGAACAAAAACATGAATATAATATTTCCGATCAGATCCAACGTTCCGGCACTGCTATAGGTGCAAATCATCGTGAGGCAACTTTTGCGGAAAGTGACTTGGATTTTATCCATAAGTTGCAAATCGCGCAAAAAGAATGTAGCGAAACAATTTACTGGTTAGAGTTGTTAAAAGCAACCGACTATATTTCAGAAGAACAATTTAATAGTTTATATACAGATGCTGAGGAGATTATGCGGATGTTAACGACGAGTATCTTGACTGTTAAGAAAAAGTTAAATAAATGATGGATTGATGAAATGATGACGCAAGCAAGGCTTGCAGAATGATGAGTTACATCATTCGCATCATTAAATCAATAAACATTCATCATTTGCATCATTAGCATCATTAAATCAATTTATAAGATGGGAAAGAGAGCAGTATTATTAGCAGGAGGAAAAGGAACACGGTTGTACCCTTACACTCTAACGATGCCGAAGCCGTTGGTGCCGATAAGTGATGATGTACCTATCATCGAGATTATCATCCGGCAGTTAGTTAAGTATGGGTTTGACCATATCACGATAACTGTGAACCATATGGCGGATATGATTCGTGCATTCTGCGGAGATGGTTCGAAATGGGGGATAAAGATCGATTATTCGTTGGAGACGAAGCCGCTCAGTACCATGGGGCCATTGAAACTGATTAAGGATCTTCCGGCGAATTTCCTGGTTATGAACGGAGACGTGATGACAGATCTGGATTTCGGTGCTTTCTATGATACGCATGTGCAGGAAGGTAATATCTTTACCATCTCGGCATACGAGCGGGATAATAAGATAGACTATGGGGTGCTGGAGATGGATGAGAGTGGACGGTTGGTAGGCTTCCGTGAGAAACCGGTGCTGCATTATCATGTGAGCATGGGTGTGTATATGATGAACCGCAAGTGCCTGGATGTGATTCCTGAAGATACGTTCTATGGTTTTGACCATCTTATGGTGGAGTTGATTGCTCGACATACTCCGGCTGTGGTGAAGGCGTTCAAAGGCTATTGGATGGATATCGGTAGACCGGAAGACTATGAAACGGCTCGACGTGACTACGCCGAAGGACGTTTCAAATGATGGAATGATGGAATGGTGAGAATGATGAAAAAGAAACATCATTAGCATCATTAGACGAAGTATCATTAAAGCATTAAATATGATGAAAATTGCATTAACTGGAGCATCGGGGTTTGTGGGGCAGCATGTGTTGCCTCTACTTCAAGCGCATGAGGGTGTGGAAATGATGACGTTGGATATCAAGGATGGGATAGATGTGTGCGATTGGGAGAGCGTGAAGGATATTAAAGCGGATTTGTTCATTCACTTGGCGAATAAGAGCTATGTGCCGGATTCGTACGAGCATCCGCGTTCGTTCTTTGACGTGAATATCAATAGTACGCTGAATATCTTGGAATTGGCACGATTGAATCATGCTCGGGTATTGTACTTCAGTTCTTACGTCTATGGTCATCCGGAGTATTTGCCCATCAACGAAGAGCATCCGATTCAAGAATTCAATCCATATTCGGCAACAAAGATTATGTGCGAACAGATGTGCCGCAGTTATGCACAAGATTTGAAAGTGCCGGTGGCGGTGTTCCGTCCGTTCAATATATATGGTACGGGACAGAATGTGCAGTTCCTGCTGCCGATGATGGTGCATCAGTTGCCGAGCGGCAAGATACAGGTGCGCGATGACCGGCCCAAGCGCGATTATATCCATATTGATGACATCGCTTCTGCAGTGGAATTCATGGCGTTTGCGGAATGGAAAGAGACGTTTGCGGTGTATAACATAGGTTCGGGGGAGAGCCATTCGGTGCGTGAGGTGGCGGAGATGTTGATGAAGTTGTGGCCGAAGTCGGTGGAGTATGTAGCGACGGGCGAGACACGACCGAATGAGGTGCTGGATACGGTAGCGGATATTAGTAAGTTACGCGCTATGGGATGGACTCCGCGCATTTCTCTTGAGGATGGACTCAAGGAAATGATTAATGGACTAATAAATGATGGAATGGTGGAATGATGAGAATGATGGAATTATGGAATTATGGAATGATGACGCACCGCTGGTGCTAAATGATGGACTGCATCATTAGCATCAATAAATCAATAATCAAGCATCATTGGCATCATTAGGCGAAGCATCATTAAAACAATATAGAGATGAAAATATTAGTCGTTTGTAGATGGCATGGAGATCATGCAGCGGCGTTTATCATGGAGCAAGTAGACGCGTTGCGGAGTTTGGGGCATGATGTGCAGTATGTTACGGCGAAAAAAGGCGGCATCAGAGGATATATAGAGTTATATCGTAATCTGAAAAGAGCTATTCGTGAAATTCAACCGGATATCGTACATGCGCACTATGGTATATGTGGCTTGATTGCGAACCTGCAACGGCAAGTGCCGGTGGTGACTACCTATCCGGGAAGCGATATCAATGATAAGCGGATTCGTCCGATATCGGTGGTGGCTATGCGGTTGAGCAAATACAACCTGTTTATGAGCAAGCGACAGATTGCAAAAGTGCAACGGTATGCCAAACCGGAGAAAACGGAGATATTGCGGTATGGTATATTGTCAGATTTATTTGTCGAGCAAGATAAAGAGACTGCACGCAAGGTGATAGGGCTGAAGCAGGACAAGAAATATGTGTTATTTTCCAGTAAGTTTACACGATTGGGAAAGGATCCGGATTTGGCAAAAGCAGTGGTGGCAATTGTCGATAAGCATAGAAGAGAGGCGGGATTGAGTGGAGTTGAACTATTGCCGTTGACAGGAGGCTATACCAAAGAGGAGATGGTGAGCCTGATGAATGCTGTGGATGCTGCGATTGTGACATCTAAGTCGGAGGGTAGTCCACAATTTACAAAAGAAGTGATGGCTTGTGGAACTCCGATAGTGAGTGTAGATGTAGGTGACGTAGCAGAGCAAGTGGAAGGATTGGAAGGGTACTATATTTCTCAGTCGCGCAATGCAGAGGAATTGGCTGATATGTTGGAAAAAGCGATAGAGTTTGGTAAGACCAATGGTCATAAGCATATTAAAAATATGCATTTGGATAATATGCAAGTGGCGGAGAGATTAGTTAGTATATATGAAAGTATTATGTGATAAAGAAATAGATAGAGCGACATGGAGTGAGTTTGTAAGGAACCACCCGAAAGGCAATGTGTTTCAGACACCGGAGATGTATGATGCATTTGCTGCTACTCCGGGGAATGAGCCGCATGTTATAGCACTTGAAGAGAATAACCACATCGTAGCACTCATGGCGTGGGTGGTGTTATATGAGGCTGGATGGAAGAAAAAACTATCCATGCGTTCTGTCATTCAAGGTGGGCCATTAGTGGAGAGCGACAAAGCCGAATGGCTCAGTCTGATTCTGCGTGAGTACGAGAAGCAACTCGACAAGGGTGTGATATACTCACAGATACGTAATCATAACGAGATGCTGGTAGTCAATGACGCGTTCCAAGAGTGTGAGTATCGTTTTCACTCACATCTAAACTTTATCATTCCGCTTGACGAAGAAGAAACTGTTTGGAATCGTATTGGCAAGGGACGTATCAAACAAATACGCAAAGCGCAGAAGAATAATCTGGTCGTTACAGCATACACCGGTGCGGAGTTGACGGATGAGAAGATAGAGCAGGGGTATGCCATAATCGAGACAGTGTATAAACGTGCTGGGTTGCCGCTGGTGGACATCGCGCAGATAAAAGCAGCGAACGAAGAGAAGCTGTTGGTGCTGTTCTTCGTGCAGAGTGCGGAAGGAGAAGTGATGGGATGTCGGTTCGGACTGCTGCATGGCAAGGAAATTTATGGATGGTATGCCGGTAGTGAATCACGGTTCTACTCGTTCTATCCTAATGATATGCTTATATGGGAGACATTGCGATGGGGAATAGCAAATGGGTACGAAGTGTTCGATTATGGCGGAGCCGGAGAACCCAATAAACCATATGGTGTCCGTGCATTTAAGCAACAGATGGGGGGCACATTGGTGAATTACGGTCGTTATGAAAAAATCCACAAGCCGTGGAGGTATCGGTTGGGTGTGTGGGGATTGAAAGTATATAAAATACTAAAGAGAAAAAGCAAATGAACATTCTGATAGTTAGTGCACATCCAGCACAGGTGCATGGATTTAGGTTGTTGCGTGAGGAGTTGATACGAGATGGACATAGCGTCTTCTGGGCTACGACCAAGAAAGATATTGCGATTGACCTACTGGAGAAATTCGGCATTGAGTATTTTCTAATCGAAAAAGCACCAAAGTCGTTCTTCGGAAGAGTAGGGGCTATGTTTTGCAACCTATGGCGGCTGATTCCGTATCTGCGGCGCAACAAGATAGACATGGTGGTAGATCGGTACGAACCGTTCATCACTGTGGCTGCATGGCTGACGCACACAGCGCATATCTGCTTGGCTGACACCGAGCATGCGGCTATCAAATGTGCTCCGTTAATCAAGATGTGCAACGCGGCACTCTATCCTGATTGTTTCTATGCACATATCTCCAATGATATGATATATTTCCCAGGAAACATTGAGATCCATTACCTCCATCCGAAGCGGTTTACGCCGAAGCCCGTGTGGGAACTGCTGGGTATTGAGCCGAGCACGCGATTTGCTATCGTGCGGTTCGTCAAATGGGATGCATGGCATGACACACAGCTCGTTGGTGGGTTCACGCTGGATCAGAAACGTGAACTCATTGTGCGGCTTAGCAAGCATCTACGAGTATTTATCTCTTCCGAATCGGAGTTACCGCCAGACCTGGAATCCTACCGCATACATATCCCTATCGAGCGCATGCATGATGTGCAAGCCGCTGCGGCGCTCTTCGTCGGCGAGTCTGCCACTATGGCATCCGAATCCGTGGTGTTAGGCACTCCGGCCATCTATATTGACGAAGTGGGTCGCGGCTATACTGATGAAGAAGCGCGAGAGGATTTGCTCTGGATGTTCCGTCCCGTACCCAATTGTGAGGCTTTGAAAGAGGGAGAACCTTCATGGATCTCCGGTGGAGTAGAGGAATGTATTGCCAAAGCCGAGGAGATTGCTGATCCTTCTTTCGATTCTGTCGCTTATGCCAAACGCCATAAAGCGTGGATGGCTACGAAGATTGATTGCACTGCTTTTTTGACCTATTTTATCGAGAACTATCCCCAATCGGTGGGAGAGACGCAAACTGCTAATTCCCAATTCTGGGAGCAGTTTGGGTAATGAGCCGCGGCGGTTGCCGCTAAATGAGCCGCAAGCAGAGCTTGCTGAATGATGAACCGATGGTTCTGAATGAGCCGCACTGAAGTGCTAAATGAGTCGAGAACAGAGTTCTCTAAATGAGTCGCAAGCGGAGCTTGCTGAATGATGAACCGATGGTTCTGAATGAGCCGCACTGAAGTGATAAATGAGTCGCAAGTGGAACTTGCTGAATGAGCCGGCTACGCCTAAATGAGCCACTTACGTTTAATGATGAAAATAAAAGTTAAATAAATATGAATGTTCCGTTTTTATCCCTGAGGGATGTCGTAAACATTTTTGAATTTTGAATTTTGATTTTTGAATTATGACAGTTCCTTTTTTAAGTTTACATGATGTCACGGCCATACACGGTGAGGAGATCCGTGAGGCAGCACGACGAGTGATTGACAGCGGATGGTATCTGCAAGGCAAAGAGAATGAGGCGTTTGAGCAGCATTATGCCGAGTACATCGGTTCGCCTTACTGTATAGGATGTGCAAACGGCCTGGACGCGCTGATCTGGATCTTCCGTGCGTACATCGAGTTGGGCGTGATGCAGCCGGGAGACGAAGTCATTGTTCCGGCCAACACGTATATCGCGACGATTTTAGGCATCACCGAGAATGGTCTCAAACCCGTACTCGTTGAGCCGCGAAAGGAGACGCTGGAGATAGACGACAGCCTGATTGAAGCCGCTATCACTCCGCGTACCAAAGCCATCTGTATCGTCCATCTATACGGACGGTGCGCGATGACGGATAAGATTGCTGAACTCTGCAAGAAATACAACTTGAAGTTGGTGGAGGACAACGCCCAGGCGCACGGATGTCGCTGGCATGGGAAGCGTACGGGAAGTATAGGTGATGCAGCCGGACATTCGTTTTATCCCGGCAAGAACCTCGGTGCACTGGGCGATGCCGGAGCTGTGACGACCAATGATCCGGAACTGGCTGCTGCGGTGCGTGCTCTCGCCAACTATGGGTCGCAGCGCAAGTATGTGTTCAAATATGCGGGACGAAACAGCCGTTTGGATGAGATTCAGGCTGCGATTTTGAACGTAAAACTCAAATATTTAGACGCTGACATCGCGAAGCGTCAAGAAGTAGCTAAATGCTACTATGAGAGGATTGATAATCCTTTAGTTGAGCTGCCTTTGCGACTCGACGATGCACATAATGTGTATCACCTCTTCCCAATCATTGTGAAGGATGGTAAGCGCGACGCGTTGCATGATTATCTTGAGGAACGCGGTATCGGCACCGTCATCCACTATCCAATCCCTCCTCATCATCAGGAATGCTACGCAAAAGAAACGTGGAATATGCCGCAGTTGTCGTTACCGATCACGGAGATGTTGGCGGATAGTGAATTGAGCTTGCCGATTAGTCCGTGCATGACAAAGGAGCAAGTGGAGTATGTCGTTGAGTGCCTCAACCAATTTAAGTGAAACAAAGCCTCGGCGAATTGCCGGGGCTTTTGTAATCGATATGATATCTTACTCTATTTTCAGTTGATCTAAGATGTCATGTGTGAGTTTGGATAACGGGCGGTTGACATGTTTGGCTATTTCGAGGTTCTTACCCCATACGAAATCATAGACATCTTTATGCGTATAGCCAGCATTTTGGAAAGATGTAGATAGCGCATCAGCCATTGGACCACGGTATATGCGTGCTTTCTCAATCATTTCCATTACATAATCATCATGCATTTGGTACAAATAATCCAGTCCCAAGTGCATGATGTTTAGTTTCTCAGCTTGAGATGGTTTATCAAATTCAATCGATAGATTCTCTTGCTTGATTTCCTCCTCCAGTAGTAAGGGTAATTTGCTATCGGCATATTTAACTTTGAATTTAGATGTGAATCCTTCAAAATAAGGATTGATACCAAGTGGTTTCGTTAATTTAGTATGGTTACAATCATGACATGATGGTACGAGGTTGAAGAACGATACAGCTAATAACGGGCAGTTCGCTCGACCATAAAAGTGATCATATTCAGGACGGGCTTTTCCATCTTCTTTTAGATACGTGAATGTATAATTCCGATTGCAATATGGACACGTACGGATGTTCAGTTTCTTAAAGAAATAGTAGGCAATATCATGGTTCTTAAATCTCTCTTGTTCTTTTTTTTCTTCATCTATGGTTACATCAAAGAGAGGTTTCGATTTTGTGAATTTATCATACAAATCGGAGAACTGCTTATATAAGACCCCATGGAGATCTGAGTGAACACGCTTGTTTAATATGGTACAGCCAATTGAATATTTATATGTGTTGTATATGAGAGCAGATATCTTCATATCTGCCAAAATATAATCATCGAGATGAACGAAGTAACGATTTACAACCAACTTGGCAATCACTTTATCTTCATGCGAAAGGCTGCTAGCAACAATAGCATCCAGCATGGTCTGCTGATAGTTATTCTGCTCAATATAACGTTTGAGTAGAATGAGCCATCTTACTGCTAATGTATCTATAATGTCATTATTGATGTATATCATAACTGATTGGCGCGTAGTAGTTTGAGTAATTGTTCTTTTAAATAGGGTTCTCCAATAACGGATATTTCCTGTTTCATCTCTTCGATGTCTTCTTCATTGAATTGGTTATCATTAAGTTTGCGGAACAGCTCATTGATTTTTTGATATGCAAACTCACCCATGGGTAAGTTGGGCAAGAAGAATCCATTTTTTAACAAGCTATGGATATTTGCTCCAAAGGTATTTTCTTGCATATCATAGTCCGGTATACCGTCCTTGAGGAATAGTACATTACTTTTAGGAATATCAGATAACACGAACGGCGAGTGCGTAACGATTGTGATATTGATATTTTTGATGCGTTTCCACCGGATACCATATATCTGCTCAATCATTCGATTGATTAACTTGCGCTGAAAATCCGGATGAAAATAAAGTTCTATTTCCTCCAATATAAGATTTACTGAATGATATTCAACATAGGAAGAATCGATGTTCAGGAGGTGATATATAACTGCTCCGATATTATTTAGCAATTGTTTCTCCCCAGAACTTAAGGTCTCAAACTCCATATACGAGCCTCCGTCCTGCAACACGATGTCAAAATCGAATACAGGAGGAATAAGATGAAAGAGATCTACATTATCTGCTCCATAGTAATGCGCAATGCTGGAAATGCTTTTTATCTTAGATGTCGAATCCTCGGGATGATAATTTATTTCAAGATCCGGTTCATCTTTGTATATATCGGCAGACATACGAAGGTAGTTGTTCGTTTGTACCAACTTTCGCGTTATGTGAGACTCGGCCTCCATGTCGTCGTTAAGCAAACTGAATAATCTCGATAGAGTATGCGGAGAATACTCGTATGTAGAATCTACGCCCCATTTCTTATCTCCTTCTTGTATAATTTCTTTGTATTTCGGGTAGGTCTCAAAGATAGACAAGGTCTTGTAAATCTTATATAACTGAGCTCTTTCCTTATTGCTTAACTTATTGAAAGGCTTGTCATATAAAATCTTCGGATCAAATTGATAGCGAATAGCCAATGAGAAGATAGTGTGCAAACGAGCAATCTGTTGGAGATTATATGATTGATAATTGGCAATTTGTTCTAATATGTGGTAGTCGGGAAGATAGTCATAGAGCATTGTTATTCTACTCGAATCGTCTACCATCTCCAGCTGTTCTTCTAATTTATGAACTAATGTCCGAATGAGGGTGACATATTTTTTGATATTCGATTGGCGAACTTTC
>Ga0310690_10005891_pt1 | contig 16377 bp, 21 predicted proteins | sample AusTroGonzalo_MG_2_FD_207661 | JGI IMG/M metagenome (GOLD analysis project Ga0310690, IMG submission 207661) | Bovine rumen microbial communities from tropical cattle in Woodstock, Queensland, Australia - Gonzalo_04 (v2) (version 2) | ecosystem: Host-associated > Mammals > Digestive system >... | reverse complement strand
GACGTCCGGCAGATTGGATGCGGTCTCTTCCTTTGTTTTCACAATCATGAACGGAGACAGTTTGTTCCGCAGTTCTTCTTCGTTCTTGCTCCCGCATACGATCCCGTAACCGGAATACCGAAGATAATGACCGCAGAATGCGCTATGAGACGGGAACAACGTAGGCCGGATAAATTTCATGATGCTGAACGCATCTTCCGGATTCTTCTGAATTGGAGTTGCCGTAGCGCCGAAACGCATAGGGATGTTCGCGAATTCACAAAGAGCTTTAGCCCGGGCTGATGATGCATTCTTAATGTAATGACATTCATCGGCAAATACGAAACTAAGCTGTCTTTTATGCAGTTCACGGCGGACTGCCGTATCCCGCAGCGTTTCATAGTTGGCGATGTACAGGTCTGCGTCTTCAAACTGGGCGTCGAATGCCTGTTGGGCTTCGACCTGAAGTTGTTTCAGTTCGTTCATCACGAGCTGGGTTTCCTTTGTGACAGACGGTGTCGTTGGTTTCAGCAACAGTTCTTCCAATTTCTTCTGACGTCTCCGGATTTTTCCGTTTACGCTGGAGCAAGCAGCTTTTTCTGTATCCAAAATTTTAGGGCGGAGATTGGAAAATTTTTCAATCTCTTTGCTCCACTGGGTCTTCAGTGTAGCCTTGACGACGACAAGACCCGGACCATGAATAAGACCGCGGGCCCTTGCGTCAAGGAATAAACTGATACCGATCGGCGTCTTGCCTGTTCCACAGGGAAGCACAATCAGCGCTGCCCCTTTTTCAAGGCAGAACGCCGCCGTTTCTTTCTGATACGGGAATAACGGCAGTTTTAACAGACTGCCGACTTCGCCCGTTTGAGAAAGAAAATCTTTCACTTCCTGAAAACAGGGCTCGCTTACGACCCAGGACAAACGTTTCGGGTCGAACTTACAAGGTTTATGCCTGCGCAGAATCTCGTAGACGAAGTCTTCGTCGGCCGGACTGCTGCCGGATATAGAGACATAGTACCGGCCGTTTTCTTCGATGGCTTCGATCATCAGGAATCCTTTCCGGATTTAATATCCTCAATAGCGGTAAATACCGTATGCAGCAGATCTGCTTTTGTCTTGTTCGTGACCGTGGGCAGATTTTTCTCCCGCACGGGTCTCGAAAAATAAGATTCCAGCACCGATACCAGAGATGCCGACATTGCATTCAGCTTCTCTTCGGTACGGGTCTGCCGTTCCTTATAAAATTTGTCCGAAAGTCTGATCTCGTTACGTAACTGTTTATTTTCCTCCTGCAGACGTTTATTCTCTTCCTGTGTGGCAACATAATTCTTGCTGACGGCATCGATCCGCACCAGTGTATTGGCATAGACCGTTTCTTTTTCTTGAAGTGCCGTCAGTAATTTTTTCTGCCGCAGAAGCAGCATGCCCACATGAGAGTTGAACGCTATAAACTCATCGATATTCTTATCGATTTCATTTAATTCCGTCAGGACATGAAATGTTTCATCTTCCGGATTTTCCGATATCTTCTGGCTGGTCTGAAGAACGTTTTCAAATTGCTTGGAATATGCTGCGTCTTCCAGATTCTGCCAGGCTTCTTCGGATAAAGCAAGCATGTAATTGGATGAAGCACCCAGGCTTCTCAGCATGGATGCTTCCTTTAACTGATCCACGCAAGCTTCCACTTCCCGTTCTGTTAAGCCGGTATAACGGCAGACAGAGCCGGTCTTGGCCGTATGCCAATCTTCAAGGAAGCCTTCCCGTTTCATTTCTTCTGCGATAATCAGCAGCATCATGATGCGGGAATGTTTTGCTGCAACATCCTCTTCTTTCACGGTTTCGTTCAGGTGGGATACTGCATATTCAAATTCTTTACGGGAGAGCTGCTGGAACTTTTCCAGCGCAATGGCATTATCAGAGAGATCCACATAGCGGTATTTAATTGGACGATATCGTGCCTCTGTCGGGACATAACGATAATCGATATTCGGATTTGACCGTAGTTGGGACGTAAATAATTTTACGTCATTGTACGGAACCTTAAAAACATATGCCATCTGACGGTACGAGTACCGCTCCCAGGCATCTTCCTTCTGATATGTGTTCTCTTTAATATGTGTGATAATTTCTTGTAACTTATCCTGTGCCATTGCATTCATTTTCTGGTTAAACTCCTTTGCTCCTCTGAAAGATGTTTTTTAAACTGCTTCTTCCTTGATGTAAATGGCCGGGATCTCTTTGATAAAGCGGGACGGTTCGGAATAAACCGGTTTGTAATTGCTCTGCTTCCGTACGTCTGAATATGAGATATAAAGCTCTTCTTTCGCACGGGTCATTGCTACATAGAACAGTCTGCGCTCTTCCTCAATTTCCTGTGGTGTAGACAGGTTAAGCTGGTGCGGGATGATTCCTTCATTGGCTTCGAACAGGAACACGACCTTGAATTCGAGCCCTTTGGAGGAATGCATCGTCATGATGCTGACAGCGTCTGTTTTTTCCCCTTCTTTCAAACCTTCTGCTGTCGCAGGATCCGGATCGACTACGAAGTTCTGCATGAAATCCTCGATCTCCGTGAACTGGGAGGCGATCGCCGCCAGCTCATCGAGGTTTCCCATCCGTTCGTTGACGACACCGGATGCATCATATTCCGATTCCAAATACGACTGGTATCGTACGGTATGGACAATGAATTGAATCACGTCATGAAGATTTTTATGGGATGCCGCATAATTGCGGATCGAAATAAAATTCCTCTCGAACTCTTCCAGCCCCAGTTTTGTTTTAAAGGCAAACGAGAGATCCCTATATACAGTGATTATATCATAGGTATCCTCGTTTTGTCTTGCCTTTGTTAAAATTTTTTCAATTGTCGTAGCCCCTACGTTATGTTTCGGAATGTTAACGACGCGGCGGAATGCTTCTACGTCCTGCGGATTTAAGAATAACCGCAGATACGCAATCATGTCTTTGACTTCACGGCGGGCATAGAACGGTGCGATTCCTTTCAGCTGATACGGAATGGATGGATTCATCTTCAAAAAGACTTCTTCCAGGGCACGGGTTGAACGTTGGACACGGCACAGAACTGCCATATCTTCATACGCGATATGATCGATCTCGTGCAAATTCCGGATACGAAGCGCAATATTCTGTGCCTCATAGGTATCGCTTTTAGCATGGATTATCGTGATCGGGTTGCCGTTTTCGTTTGAAGTACGCAGTTCCTTATCCACGCGGACCAGATTATGCTGAATCAAATCACAGCTCGCCTTAACGATCATCTGCGTGGAACGGTAGTTCGTATTCAGATGAACCAGTTTGAACTCGGGCCGTTGGACCGTTTCCAAAACCTTGTCGGAACGCGCGCCCCGAAAACCGTAGATGGACTGATCGTCATCCATAACGACACAGAGATTGTTCTCATCCCCTCGCAGCATCAGCATGAACTGAATATTCTGCCAGTTGGAATCCTGGAACTCATCCGCCAGGATATACTTAAACTGCCTGTGGACATAGTCCAGGGCTTTTTTATCATGCAATAACAGCAGATAAGCATAAAAAGTCAAATCGTCAAAGTCAAAGGCATTGCATTTGGCCATGACGGTTTCATATTCTTTATAGATACGGGCGGCGACTGCCTTGTACGAATCCTGATACTGGTTCTGTACAGCCTGATCTGCGGTAATTCCGTTATCCTTAAACTGGGAAATATACTCGCAGGCCTGTACATACTTGTAGTTATGATATTTCTTGCAAATCGGGTCCAGTACGCCGCGTTTGTCGTCATCGTCATAAATCGTGAAGTTACGCGTGCGTCCTACCGATGCTGCAAATTTACGTAGGAGTTTGCCGCAAAAGCTGTGATAGGTTGCAATCATCATTTCTTTTGCGGCATGTTCTCCAACGGCATCCTGAATGCGTTCACGCAATTCATTCGCCGCTTTCCTGGTAAACGTAAAGGCAAGGATGGAGCCGGGTCTGACTCCATCCAGGATCATATACTGACAGCGGGCTACAATCGTCCGGGTCTTGCCTGCGCCCGGGCCTGCTGCAATCGCCATCGAACCTTCATAGTCGATGACGGCCTGTTGCTGTTCACTGTTCAGTTTGTCCAGAATTTCTTCCTTGGTCGCCAATCCGGCTCCTCCTTTCTCGTTACTGCTGGAGAACGGAAACCGGATTGTCACCATCTTCATAGTATTCCGGTTTCTTTTTCTCTTCGATTACGGTACCGCCGATCGCCTGCATGACGCGTTCGGCTTCTTTTACGCAGGTGTCGCCATGGAACCCGCTCGTGCTCCAGGTAATCTCCCCGGATTCTTTGATATGAAACTCGATGCGTTCTTCGCTCATCTTCGCTCCGTCCTTTCTCTTACGCGGCCATCCGTGCGCCGACCAGTACGATTTCGTCTTCCTTAATCCGGGATTCCTCGATCGTATACCCCTGCTCTTCCAGCGTTTCACACAGCTGTACATGGGTATAATGCATCGCGAGTCTCTTCATGAAGGTCTCGCCGTCATACGGCATCATGAAGAAATCGCCGGTCACGGACAGGATAACCTCTTTCTTTTCGTTACGATTAAAATGGAATCCAATCGTGGTTACTTTGCCCGTAGCCAGACTGCGCAGCACGCAGTCAACCGGCCGGGATTCATCGAACGAATAAGCGCCGTGTACTTCTTTGACCGTATAATCCGGTTTGTAGCCCATCTCTTCACAGGCCTTGTCAAATAAGGAACGTTTAGGGTTCTTGATCTGGGTGCTGACTCTGGCTCTTAACCAATTAGACATAGCTGTCTTCCTCCTTAGAAAATAATGATTCGAGGGTCTGGCATCTGCCGCATGACATAGCTCCCTCTTTACAATATCCTTTCTGGTCGCAGAAAGCTCCGCAGCCAGTGAATAATGTCGGTGATATTTTTTTGCAGAGCGCGAGCATCTTCCATGCCAGTTCCCGGATCTCCCACTGGGCCCGGTTACAGCAGCGTACGGAAAAGAAATGGAACAGTTCCCGTACATTCATCGTCACAACGATGTTTGTCGTCGTCGCGTTCGGCAGGATATACCGGGCATCTTCTTCCGGAATACCGTTGGCCACAAGCGCCTCGTACATCGTTTTCGCGTTGTCCAGATATTGCTTGTAGAATTTATTGGTATTCTCATCGGCTTCTACGGTATGCGGTATAACATAACCGAAGTGTTTGCCGTTTACATACCGCTGGCTCTGCTGGGAATAGGATGCGACGCGGTGCCGTACCAGCTGATGTGTCAGCGCACGGCTCACGCCGTCGATCCCAAAAGTAAATGAGACATGTTCCAATGGACTTTCGTGTCCCATGTCCCGGAGACGTTGGATAAATTCACGGTTCTTTTCCGGATTTTCATTCATCGTCTCATAAATTTCTGCCGTCGTCTTCGGCGAATAACAGGTTCGTGCTGCTGCAGCCAGCAGCGATTCAATGTCTTTCGTATGACTTAATACGGTAACTTGCATAACGGCTCCTTATTCCGATTTTTCCGGAAAATAATGTTTATATATATCCTGAAGCACGTCCCTACTGAAGTTTGTCTTTTCGCTGTTCTGTTGAAACCGTTGCAGATGCCGGATTGCCAGCTGCCGTAACGGAAATTCCTTGAACAAGAACGTGCGTTGCAAAGATTCTTCGATGATCTCGAAGTCGGCCATCACGTCATTGATTTCGTTCGCGGCCAAAACTTCTGCCATCTGAAGCTGTTCGGCCGAAGCCGAAGTATTTTTCATGGATACGATCATTCTATACGGCCTCCGCAGAAGCATCCAGGTAACGACCCTGTGCCAATTTGATAAAGCCCTTGATCTTTTCCTCGGAAGAAATATAAACGGGAATTACGGATGCGACTGCCTTCTTGGCATCGTCTACGACAATGTCACGGTTCGGTTCCGCTTCCCCGGCCTGCCGGTAGAACGCGTTGATCACGATATTCTTTACGATTTCCTTGATTTCCGCACCGGAATAATTCTTCGTTTCCCCGACCAGATACCGCAGTACGTTTTCGGGTACATTCAATTCGTTCTTACGGAGATAAATCGCAAAGATTTCTTTTCGTTCTTCCGTGGACGGGAATCCGAAATACCATTGGGCATCCAGTCGTCCGCTTCGTGTCAGCTCAGGCGGCAATTCCAGTACGTTATTTGAAGTCATGATCGTGATGACGCCGGTATCTTCCTCCTGTAAGAACTGCAGCAACTGTGCCAGTACCCTGGATAAGGTACCGCTATCGGTATTGCTGCTGCTCTGATACCCGCCAAATAACTTCTCGCTTTCGTCGACCAGCATGACACAGGGCGCACAAGCCCTTGCCAGACGCAGCGCATTAGCGATCTGCCGTTCCGATTGGCCTACGAAAGAGCCCATGATGCGGGCCAAATCCAGCTGTAACAGCGGAACGTTCAGATAATTCGCAATGACTTCTGCTGCCATCGTCTTCCCGTTTCCCGGCAATCCTACGAACATAGCGCCTTTCGGTTGCGGCACGCCGTAGGCTTTGGCACGGGGATCCAAAGATGATTTCAATTTTCGGATCCATGTCTTCAAATTCTGATATCCGCCGGTATCTTCAATCGTCTGCTTCGGAACAAGAAAGTCCAGCGCGCCGGATTTTTTGACGATTTGAATCTTTTCTTCCTGCAGGCTGCGGGTGTCGATATGCTTGTTATACCGTATCTTACTATGATTGAAGGCTCGGACAATTTCCCGTTCCGTCAACCCGACACAAGAACGTGCGATATTCCGCAGATCTTCTTCGTCATAACAGCTTTCTTCCGCAGACGGCGCCATCCATTCCATGATGTCGTCCAGGTCCATGGTCTGATATTCAAAATACGTGAATATCTTTTCCAGTTCACAGGGCAGGTCGATGCAGGGAGCTGTCACGATAATCGGACAGTAGAACTGTTCCTGCGTATTTTCTTTCAGATCCCGGATAGCCCGGATCGTATCCTTATCAAAGAACAGATGCAGGTCTTTTAAAATAAATACCGAGGATTTGACCGTGGTATCTTCTTCCTTTTCAGGTTCAGATTCCCTGTCTTCCAGTATTTCGAACCCGTTGTAGTCGTCTTCGGATCCTTTTTGTCTTTCTTCGATAAAATGGAAAAGTTTCGGGATCGTATTGACTGTGTCAATCTTCTCCTGTGCTTCATAATCTTCAAACAGGGCCGGTTTAATCTTTACGAGTCCTTCAAACCGGGAAAACGTAAAGACTTCGGTTTCCTGTCTGTCCAGCTTGGGATCATATGGCTGTCCCTGTGCGATAATCTGGCAGATATCCCTGACGAATTGCTCTTCCTCATAGGTCTGGGTATAGATACAGGTGTCTCTTGCCGCCAGCAGTTCCGCAAGCTGTTTCATACATTTGCGCAAGTTGATCACTCCTCTCGTCAGCGTGTCGCAAATAAAGATGAAATATATCGTTTACTTCGTTTTGCCTGTTCCGCTATCTTCCATGCCGGTTCATGTTTCCGGAACAACGGCAGGAACTGCATGGTTTCCGCCGGACTGATATGGGTTACATGGAACATTTTATCCTGGCAAACGGCTCCGATCTCATAGATGCTGGATCCGCATAATACTTCAAACACATACGGTGTATTGTTCTCATAAAAAGAATTAATATCCGTTTGCATGGCCGCTTTTTTGTCCTGAAAACAGAAACATTGCGGATCTGCCGTGATCCGTACATCCGGTAGTAAGATACCGGAATCGAAAAATGCGATAATCTTATTCTGTTTCTTTACATAACCGTAGGCTTCCTGCAATAAAGAGATAATGCTGATCTCATCTTCGGTCTGGGCCTTGATTTCCTGAAGCAGCTCTTGTTTATATATACTGATAATAGTATTTAAGGCCGCAATGCTGTTTGCTTTTTCAGCAATCTCTTCTACGGTTTCTTCCGGCAGCACAATAGATTTAATATGTTTTCGTATTCTGTCATATCCTGTCAGGGTCAGCCCGTCTTCTTCAAAGGAAAGACAGTAGCTGACCACGACATGGCGGACCATAAATGTCTTTATGTTATAAAGAAATACCGTCTCAGGCGGCACATAATAGCTCATGATTCGGACTCCTTTCGGCAGAATACAGGCTTACCGTCCTGATAGATGACGCGGTCCAGTTTGCTGACCGGAATCGTTTCGAAAACGCCGTGACCGGCATATCGCACGATAATCTGATTATCAGATCCGATCGCGTTATGGATACCGTCATCCCTGGACGTATCATAAATCCTGTGTTCTTCCTCATACGGTCCGCATATGGTATATGCAAGCTTCTTTAACGTCGACACGCCAATGTTGACACGGATCCAGAACGGAGAACGCCAGGTAAACATAATGGTCTCATATCCGCGTTTGTATAGCAGGTCGATCAGCTCGATCAGACCCTCCTTCTGGTCGGTCGGCTCTCCGCCGACGATCGTGATATGTTTCGGAATCTTATGCAAATCCAATGCATCAACGATTTCGCTTACATTATGCGGAATATGATTTTTATTATCCCATAAAGCAGGATTAAAACAGTCTTTACAAGGATTGCCGGATAAAGCTTTCTGGCATCCCGCGAAATAAAGTTCCGTGCGGCGATTATCGTCCGGGCTTGCGCCCGCATTCTTCGTACGCCACAGGATATCATGAAGCTTTACCGTAGTCATCGTCATTCTCCTGTTTCCAAAATCTTATTCGTATCGTATTCCCTGACAACCGCGTTGCATTCCCGGCAGATCAGCACGATTTTCGGCGCATGTTTTTCATACCGTGTCGGTTTACCGTTTACGATGGTTTCTGTCACATGACACTGCTCCTGTACAAACATCGTAGTACAACCGCAGTATGGACAGATAACCGTCGAATCTTTAAAATTCGGTAGAATCATAATTAGCTCCTTACCAGGCTGTCTGTTCCTGTACAACCGGTACCGGCTGTGCTGCCGGTTCAGGTTCCGGATCCTGATTGGTTTCCAGTCTTGCCTTGTTTGTCTTATACCATTCCAGGAATGCGCTGATATTGCTCGGCGTAATCTTCATGTACTCCGTATAATTCTGCGTTTCATCGCAGAACGTTTTATAGTACCATACCCTGTCCGAATGGGATGCGGAAAAGGCTTTCATTTCATCGAACTCGGCCTGGTGTGCCCTAATATTATTCTCGGTCCAGATATCCTGTTCATCGGCGGCTTCCAGGTCGTCCAGATACTGCTGCAGCTCTTCCGACATATAGATATTGCGGGCAACGCCCAGGGTAGACGCCGCCTTTTTCAACCCGTCGGAAGAAGCAGATTTAAAGGCAGAAGCACGGATCTCCGTGTCAGCTCCGTTCAACGCATGCACGCCGTTGGCTTCCCGTTCAACCCAGATAAACTTATCCGGATCTTTGGGATCCTGCATCGGAACCGTCAGGCGTCCGCGGATCTGAACGTACCGTTTTGTTCCGCCGTTCTTTTGGTCGGGAATGCCGGTATCATGAATATTATTCTCAAGAATGTTCCAGTTCCAGAGATTTCCGAAAAGCCGGTTCAGAATATCGGTCACGACCGGCAGTTCGACGTAGCTGTAATTGCGTCCGCCTTTCTGCCTCCATTTGATTAACGGATCCGGTACACCCTGGGAGATAATATCCAACTGTTCTTTATTATATCCGTTATACATACTATCAGTCTCCTAAGCTTTCCGCTTCCTGTTTGTTGGCAGTAAGATACGTAACCAGCGCATTGCGTTTATAGTCCAGCGTCTTCATGATGCCGAGCAGATACGATACCTCATCTTTCAGACCGGCCTGCAGTGCATACAGGTTCGTAACCTTATCCTCATTATTTTTATATACGGTCGGTGCATATGTGCCGTTCCGTTTCCGGTCGGCTTCGTTGGCTCCGACGGAATTAGCCGTGACCTGGCGCGGAATCAGTCCGTAATCCCGGTTCGAAATCTGTTCCAGCCAGCCGTTGACACGTACATATTCCCGCATCGTGTTATCATAACACCGACACAAATTGGCCAGAATCATACGGATCACGCCGGCATCGGCATGTCCGTCGAACGTGGTCTTCTGCAGATCTTCTTCCAGATTATTCCTGAATTCCTCAAACTGGGAATCCTTGAATTCCGATATAACCGTATTCGTAACTTCACGCAGGTCCTGGTTCCGGCCCAGGGAAGATTCCACATGGACAATTTCCGGCACCGGTTCTTCCTTCGGTTCCTCTTTCGGTTCTTCTTTTGCTTTCTTGGAAGACCGCTTCTTCGGTTTCTCTGTTTTGGGTTCTTCTTTTGCGGGCTCTTCCTTGACCGGTTCTGTTACAAGCTCTTCTTTGGCCGGTTCCTCTGCCGGTACCGGTTCTTCCTTGGCCGGTTCGGCCGCTGATATTTCCGGTTCTACTTTCTCCGGAATCGGAACAAATTCTTTCGGTTCAATAGCCGGGCGTTCCGTTGTTACTTCAATTGCAAGTTCTTCTTTCGGTGGCACAAACGTCGGTGGCGTATCCGATATCGCATCGCCGGGTTTAATAAAGTTTCGTTTCAGCACCATGGATCCCCCTTCTGTTTCATTTACTTAAACAGGTTTGTATCTGTATACTTCTTCAGATACTCGCTGATTTGTTCAAAATCATGTAAGAATATTTTTTTCTCGTACTCATAAACGGCAGGCGTTTCTTTCTGACGCCACAATAAATAATCCGGGTTATATGTGGCAATTGCCGGGATCCCGTTGATGTGAAGCAGTTTCCCGTGAACGTTGAATACGGTATCGTGAATAAAATTATTCAGAGCTATATTGCCGAGGATAATAATAAATACCGGATCCAACATCTTGATAGCATAGTCCAGAAATATCCGGCAGTGTTGCTTCTCGTCCAGTTTGGGAATCCGGAACCGGCTTTCTTCGTCCGGTATGATACGAGGCGGACAACAATTTACGGCGTTCATAAAAAAGAACTCGTTGATGTTCAGCCCGTGAAATTCCAACGTCTTAAACAGGATCTCATAAGCCTTTGTTCCGATAAACGGATACGTGGCTCCTCCCTCCTGGTTCTGCTCCGGTAAAACATAGTCCGAGATAACCATAACGGATGCGTCGACCGGTCCGCAGGTTAATGTCTTCGTCGAATTATGAATCGGACAATCCTGACACGTCAGGATATATTTGTCCAGCTTTTCCCTGGCATATCCCTTGACGATATTCCTCACATATTCAACCGGATTGTCAGGATCAGCCTTCTTTACAAGCGCAAGAATCTCTTCCTCCAAAGGCATGCATATCACCCTGCTTCCTTTTCCATCTCCAGTTGTAAGGTCAGCTCCCTGACCTTTGCTTCTAATAAAATGTTTTCCGCTTTGATCCGGTCTGCTTTCGCGTTAGCCAGATCGATGGCCTGTTGGGCCAGCTTTGCTTTCCTCCGGTCTTCGATCAGCGTCTTGACCATAGCCATCAGGATATCCTCGTTGATGGCGATATACGTATCCGGATCCGTCTCCAGAAACCGGAACTTCAGATACCAGAATTCCATGTTTTCATCCGGCGCTTCCAAATCCAGTTTCGTGAACCATTCTTTATGGATCGTAAACGTCTTATCACCGCGGGCGATCTTCGGCTTAATATGCGTCTTCAGTTCTTCCATGATCCGCACAAGGCCGGTGATCTGCTCATCGCCCTTGATGCGTCCGGCGCCGGAATTCGGCGTCAGTTTCGAGGACGTGAGCAGCGCCTGGTTGGCTTCATGGTTTTTGGTTTCGAATTGTGCGCCTTGCCGGTTTGATTTTTTTCCCGTGTAGGTCTTCCGAACCCTGATCTTTTCGGGCGAATAGTAAGACTGATCCGGGCAGAGAGCGCACTTAGCGGGATATTTAGTGAAAATCTCACAGCGGACACCGTCCTTTACACAGGCTGTCTCAGGCTGCATCGGTAGGATCTTCCTTTTTTCCCTTACGGGATTTTTTCTCCGGCTTTTCATCCGCGTCGTCCGTACCCAGTTCCCGGATCTCCTCCTGGGTCAGCTCTTCGCCGGATCCGCCGCAGGCTTCCTCGATCTTATTATAAAGATCCGGATCGGACAACGCATTCCGGAATGCCTGTTTGCCCTGCCAGGACATGACTTCGCCCGTCTCCTTATCCACGAACCGGATATAAGCTCCGGCCTTGGTCAGCACGCCACGGTCCAGACCGCGCTGCAGCAACGCCAGTTTTGTCTCGATCCCCTGCCCGTAGATCACGTAGTACACGATCTTTGCATACGGGAATTTGGAAGCATTAACATGGTTCTTTCGAATATAAACCATGATCTTCATTCCTTCTTCCTTGCTGATCGGATCGCCTTCCCCGATGCTCTGCTTCCGCAGGTCCAGCTGCAGCATATTCTGATACCGGATCTGCTGTCCTCCTGAAAGGGTCAGCGGGTCACGGCTCATAGTGCCGATCTGGGTCGTAAGATGCTGAACGATGATTCCGGCTACGTCCAGGTCTGCAATCAGCGGACCGAATTTTGCGAAAAATTTCGCGTTCATCCTTGCGTGGATCGCCATCGTGTCTTCCGATACCGGCTTATTAATAATCGCTTTTGGTGTCAGTGCCCGCAGGGAATTTACGGCGAACAGCTGGAACACTCCCAGATTCAGGAACGATTCCGCACGGTCCAGGACGGCTTCGCCGCCTTCTCTGGAATCCATGAACAGTATGACGATACGGTTAATATCAATATGATATAACTTCAGCAGATCGTCATTGATTGAATTTTCTGATTCGACCCACAAAGCAAGGAAGTTCGGATCCTTCTGCATCTGTTTTCCAATCGTCTCCAGAACCAGACCGGTCTTGCCCGAATCATAGATACCGGAAACGACGGTAAACAATCCGATCGGGAACCCTCCGGTCCCCGGCTTACCGGAAATCTGTTCATTCAGTTCCGTGCTGGGTGTCGGGATATATTCCGTCTTGAGCTTGGCCAGCGCAGCCGGGTCGTTTCCGCGGAATACGATCGGCTTATCTTCTTCCTGGACCCCGGCAGCTTTTTTTACGACGGCGATTTGTGCGTCGATTGCCTTGAATTTCTCTGCCAGCGTCTGATTTTTTGCTTCTTTAGCCAAGGTATTTCCCCCTTATCCGAATCAATTCTGGCCTGCCAGAATCAGTTCGTTCTTCAGTTCATGCAGATTGCAGATTTGGGCAAAGTCTTCCTCCGATGCAAACATCGGATACAGACTTTCGATTTCTCTGACCAACGCATTTACATCGCGCTGGGTCAGTTCAACAATAAATGTTACATTCTTTTCGATTTTCATTTGTTTTCCTCCAGATTTTGTGCAACGGTACGCAGTTCTTCTTCAAAGAAACGAATGATCTGATCGTTCTGCTGCATCTTCTCCCGAATCTTCGGAAGATAGCTTTCTTCTACCAGCCGTTTGTTTTCTTCCTGGTACATGGCAATAAAGAACCGGAACAACGGTTTCAGTACATAGAAATCATAAGAGCCGTCTTCTTTTTTGGCGACGTCCTGTGTCGTTTCGATCAGCAGGGCTGCTACCAGATGGTTAACTTCCCGGGGCTTGTACCCCTGCTGTGCCAGCGAATCGATGATCGCGCCGATAAACTGGTCCAGGATACCTGACTCTTTTAAATTCTGCATCGTATGATTTCCTCCTCACTCTCTTCCGGCTTCGTTACCAAATTATATACCCGGAACAACAAAGCCGTAACTACGCTTCTGACCTGTTCTTCCAGCGTGTGGTCCGGGTCGAACTCAAAGTCGGCCCGCAGCACGCGGGTCATGTTTTCGTAGGGTGTGCCCATTGTGTTACGGTATTCGGTCACGTTGCCGAGACGGATTGTGTAGTACGGATGCTGATTGATCAGGTTTACTGAATAGACCGCGTCCCGGTATGCCTTAATCGCGGTGTTCATCCGGATCAGTACCGGAGTGATCTCGGCGGCGAACTCATTTAACTCTTTTTCAAGCTGGGTTGCCGCCTCGGTCGTTTCCAGAAAGTCTTCAATCAGATGATTCTCGTTTATCATTGATTAGAACTCCTTAATGTAAAATAATGGCCAGCGTTGAAACGGATGAAACCATTTCAACGCTAAACACATTATATCACAAAGTCCCGGAAATGTAAATCTTAAAATGGGTCGGTTGCATTGACGGCAGCCGGGCGTTTCAGCGTAGCTGCGTTGGTGGATTTATGGTTGTTGACCATAATTCCGCCTGCGGCGGCACGGCCGGTCACGGACGGGGTACCAGACTGTACCTGTGCACCATTAGCCGGTTTAGCATCCAGGCATTCGTAGATCACGCGCTGTACTTTCAGATAGAAGCTGCCTTCGCGTTTTGCGCCGGTTTCCTTGTCGATATACGGATCTGATTTCATCAATACGCCCTTACAGCCGAACTTGCTGCCGGGACCGGCATACTGATCGATCTGGTTTGCGGTCTCGCCGAATGCGCGGCAGGGCAGCAGGAACGTCGGATAATACCCGGTCTGCGGATCTTTCTGCGCGCCTTCCTGGCGTACGCTCATCAGGAAATGCATCCAGCTCGGCTTGTCTCCGTTTGCCGGAGTATACACATAGTTTTTGTCGGAATTAGAAGTGTTGTTGATAATACGTCCAGTTACGGTTACATCAATCATGGTTTTTTCTCCTTTTTATTTAAATTTTTTTACGAGACTTTCTCAATGTCTTCCCACGTGCCATCGATATAGCTGTCGATGGCAAGGTGCAGGAAGTCGGCATTCTTCAGCCGGATATCCTCGATCTTCTTGACCGTGCCCTTAGACACGAGGTCCAGGACCTGAAGCAGGTCAGCCCGTTCTTCCGGCGCGAAGCTCAGGATATAATTTACGTGATACAGGGACGGGATCAGCGAATCCAGATATTCCGCTACGGTCAGATCTTTCATCTCAGTTGCGTTGCTCGTGCTTGCTTCGGCGCAGATCTTCGCAGTCCACTGTCCGATATCGGCCTTCCAGGACGCGATGAACTGACGGAATTCGTCCATCAGACCCTTTTCCGGTGCGATCATCGGCCAGGATTCCTTGGGCAGCTGCCCTAATTTGGTAGCACCATATTTCTTCTTCAAATACGCATACCGCATCTCCCGTTTTTCACGGGTTTCGCCGGCAACCGTCTTCAAAGCCGCAAATTCATCGCTGTTCATGTATTCCATGGCTGCGACATCAGCGGCATCTACGGCCGGCTCTTCCTTTTTAGGCGGCACCGTCCGCTCCAGAGAGGCTTTGCCGGTCACGGAGCGGACAGGCATCGTCACGACATTGGACGAATTTTCAGCCGGTTCCGGTGCGCCGTTTGCAAATACATCTTCCATTACAAATCCGGTAGCTGCAATAGCCGCCGCGATTTGCGCCATTACCCCGGCCTTCTGCAGGGTCAGGCTGTCTTTCCCAATCTTTACCATGTTTCTTGCATCTTCCAGATACTGCTTATACAGCTGGCTTGACTGGTTCATACATCTTCAACTCCTTTTCTACATCATTTTTGGTAATCAGGACTTTCGTTTTCCCTTTGTTGTCCGGAATTGTATACATCCGTTCCAGCAACAGGTTTTCCATGATCGCGCGCAGTCCTCTTGCGCCGGTCCCGTTTCGAATGGCCCGCGCCGCAATGGCACGAAGCGCATCCTTATCGAAACTCAATTCCGCATCGTCATACTTAAACAGTTCCTGATACTGTTTGACTAATGCGTTCTTCGGTTCCGTCAGGATCTGGCACAGCTGGTCTTCGCTTAACTCATGGAGTGGTGTAATGATCGGCAGCCGGCCTAACAGTTCCGGGATTAACCCGTACTTCTTCAGGTCTTCTGTCGCAATATCATCGATCACTTCGTTATAAGATACGTCATTTCCCTTACGGTCTGCTTCCGTATTGGAAAAACCGATCTTTGCTTTGTCGGAGATCCGTTTGCGTTTCTTAATAATCTTATCGATTCCGACAAATGCGCCGCCGACGATAAACAGAATACGGCTGGTATCAACGCGTATGGTTTCCGCATTCGGATGCTTGCGCACCCCTTTCTCCGGCACGTCCACGACAGTGCCTTCGATAATTTTCAGCAGCGCCTGCTGTACGCCTTCCCCGCTTACATCCCGGGTAATGGACATGTTTTCGCTCTTGCAGGCAATCTTATCGATCTCATCGATATATACGATACCTGTTTCCGTTTTTGCCACGTCTCCATCTGCTGCATACAACAGACGCTGGATACAAGTTTCGGGATCACTACCGACATCAGTGTGTTATCGGTAAGCTTTTTATCTTACCTTCTGCATCGTTACAATGCAGATCAGCATATCTTTTTACCGTCGGCTTTACGTTACGGTAGAGCGGTCTCGTGGGAAGATTATATCTTTTCACTTCC
>Ga0310690_10005890_pt1 | contig 16379 bp, 14 predicted proteins | sample AusTroGonzalo_MG_2_FD_207661 | JGI IMG/M metagenome (GOLD analysis project Ga0310690, IMG submission 207661) | Bovine rumen microbial communities from tropical cattle in Woodstock, Queensland, Australia - Gonzalo_04 (v2) (version 2) | ecosystem: Host-associated > Mammals > Digestive system >... | reverse complement strand
CGAGACGTCCAGCCGACTGCTGTTCATGAAGAAGCCTCGCTATTACGATGCCCCTTCCGACACGCTTAGCAAGGCTTCCGATGATATTATTGCTTACCGTTTGACGGTGGTGTATTTTACTCCGTCGGAGTTGGTTTGGTAAATTTTCCGCTGGCCATCACCGTGGTGCCGTCTTTGGCAGCGCGGGTGAGCCCTCTGGTCCAGTAGCTCCAGTCGAAGCGGTTGTCATAGGCCAGTTTGAAGATGATATCCTTCGAGGTACCGTCGTCCATATAGCCCCTGAAGTAGGTGTCGCTCAGGCTGTATTCATTGATATAGACATCGTTCCAGCTGTCGGCATAGCTGATGCGGATGCTACCCTTGTAAACCTCCCACGTAAACTCACAGTAGTAATAGTCGCTGTAGCGGCTGTTCAGGTCGTAGTCAACCTCATAACCCCAGCCACCGTAGGCGCAGTCACGCTCAAAGTACATGGTGGTGCGATAGGTGTCGCCCGTCAGTCCCCAGCGGTCGTAATAGTAAGTGTCGATATAGCCCGACCAGGTGCCATCGAGTGTGCGAGCCTCGTCGCGGTCTTCCATATCCTCCCAGAATTCAACGTCACAGCTTGTGAAGGTCGTCAATGCCATCATGGCTATTGCGATATAGGTAAAAATCTTTTTCATAATCGTAACATTTTAAAGGGTTCAACTTGTTTTGATAGTGCAAAGATAGTAACTATATGGCAAAGCCGCAAGGCATTTTTCCTATAGTATGGTAGGAAAAATCCTATTCTTGAGGATAAAATCCCTCTTGCTTACTTGATGATTTGAGTTTCGCTTATTAGATAGTTTCGTGCATCCAGGACGAAACACTCTGTCCTGTGCGCTGCTTGAAAGCGAGGCTGAAGGTGCTGTAACTCTTGAAACCACAGTCGTTACACAGTTGTTGAGCAGCAATCGATTTCCTGGCAGCGATGGTTTCACGATAGAGATTCATGAAGTGGTCAACGCGAAGTCCGTTAATATAAGCATTGTAAGTCAAGCCACGACTGGCGAAATACTGGCTGAGATAGGTTCGGTTGGTACCAATGGCCATGGCCAGTTGCTGAAGGGTCAGGTCGTGCTGTAAGTAAAGCTGTGTGTCCACGCAGCGCTCTGCCAGCAGCTGTTCTATACTGTTGGTAATGGCTATTGACAGTTGTTCCGGCTGTTCTTCCTGTTGTTCTATGAGTGTGCTCTCTATGGTCTCCAATTGTGGCAATGTCTCTACTCGCCACAGTAGGAAGATGATGAGTGCGAGGCAGTTGAGTTGCACGATGTAGCCAATGACGAGGTTGCCGAGATCGAATCCGTAAATGATAATTAACAGCAAGATGACAATGATCAGCACATGACTCATCCATACCTCCTTGTGCTCCAGGTCGGCATAATTATCACGCAGCCACCGCCCGTATTGTCTGATGGCAAACACCATAAATATGGAAAAGAACATGTAGATAGCCAGATTGTATCCGATGCCTATGTATATGAAATGACCATCAGGATAGAATATGTTCAGTGTCAGAAACACGATGTATGGTATGATGGATAAGACAAAGGGCCAGACGGGCCGCTTGCGGTCTTGGAGCATGGCAAGTAGTGTGCCGAAGATTGTGGTCAGCAGCGACATGCAGTCAATTACACCTACCACCAGACAACTCACAGAATACATGTCGCCGGAAAAGGTGTAGAACAGATACCACCATACGTGCCCCAAGAATGCGACGGCACAGAATGCTGCTGCCCAACGGCGCAGATGCACCGGCGGTGTAATGTCTGGAGCGAAAGCATTGCCTCGGCGTATACAGAGGTAGATACTGGCAATAAGAGCCGAGAATGCTACTCCGCCATAGAGCATGCAATACACAATCCACTCAGCAGTCATCTGTTCAATCAGCATTGATTCAATCAATTAAAATAGTGTCCTTTGACGATGCAAAGTTACAAAATAGTGAACAAAAAACCAAATTTATTTGACTATTTCCATTTCCTATTGAAAAGAAAAAGTGCCGTAAGTCTTCAACCTACAGCACTTTGCTTTTTAAGCTTGTACCCAGACCCGGGGTCGAACCGGGACGGGTTGCCCCACTGGTGTTTGAGACCAGCGCGTCTACCGATTCCGCCATCTGGGCTCGAAAAGCGGGTGCAAAGTTACAAAGAAAAATTGATTCCTGCAAAAGAATCTACTAAAAAAAACAAATAATGAACATTTTACAAAGAAAATCTTTGGTTTTGTCGAAATTGTTTTGTATCTTAGCACCCTGAAACAATGACTAGAAATCTGATATATGGAATTTTCAAACAGTAACTACTGTATTATCTTGGCCGGTGGCCGAGGTAAGAGACTATGGCCTTCGAGCAGAATGGAGCGTCCCAAGCAGTTTGTAGACTTTTTTGGAACAGGGCGCACACAGCTGCAGTCAACTTATGACCGTATCGCAGGCATACTTCCCAAAGAGAACATTTTTGTTTGCACCTGCAAAGAGTATGAACACTGGGTGCGAGAGCAGTTGCCGGAACTGCCTGAAAAGCGCATCATGACGGAGCCGGTGAACCGAAATACGGCACCTTCGGTGGCTTGGGTAGGTGTGTGCATCCATCGAGAATGTGCCGATGCCCGCATCCTGGTGATACCCTCCGACCAGTTTATCATCAACGAAGAAGCCTTCTGTCGCAACGTACTCGACGGATTGAAGTTCGTGGGTGAGAACAATATCATGCTGACCATGGGTATCAAGCCCTCGCGTCCTGAGCCTGGCTATGGCTATATACAAATAGGTGAGCCCACCATGTTTGGCGGCATCAATAAGGTGCAGTCGTTCACGGAGAAGCCTGAGCGCGAATTTGCCCGCGTGTTTATGGAAAGTGGTGAGTTTCTTTGGAACACAGGTATGTTCCTGAGTAATGTATCATATCTGCGCGATTTCTTCATCGATGTCATCAAGGATATGCCCTACCGTATGGCCAACCTGCTGACTATGGAGCCTGAGGAGGCACGCAATCAGTATGTAGCAGAGCACTATCCCGCATATCCCAACCTGTCGATGGACAAGGCAGCGCTGGAGATGTCGGACAATGTGTATGTGATGCAATGCGACTTTGGCTGGGCCGATCTGGGCACGTGGCACTCATTGTACGAGTTTATGAGTCACGGCACAGACGAGAACATCATACTCGACTCGGAGGTGATGACGGAAGACTGCAAGGGCAACATCATCAAGCTGCCCAAGGGTCATGTGGGTGTCATCAACGGACTGGAAGGCTATATCGTGGCCGAAGAGGGCGACGTACTGCTAATATGCAAAAAGAGCGACTCATCGTCGCTCATTCGCAAGTATGTCAATGAGATTGGCATACGCTATGGAGAGAAATATACTTAACCCTTAAAGGCCGTATAAATCTTCTCGGCTATCTGCTGCATCTCCTCAGAAGGGAGTTGCAGCTTTTCTTTTCTGAAGTCCACATCGCCCTCGCTGTTCATGGGAATCAGGTGGATATGTGCATGGGGCACTTCGAGACCCAGCACCACCTGTGCCACCTTCTTGCAGGGGAAGGCTTTCTTCAAGGCCACAGCCACCTGCTTGGCAAACAGCTGGAACTCTGCCAGTTCATCATCGTTCATATCGAAGATATAGTCTACCTCACGACGGGGAATCACCAATGTATGGCCTTTGGCCAGAGGATTGATGTCGAGGAAGGCATAGAACTTCTCGTTCTCTGCGCACTTATAGCTGGGAATCTCGCCAGCAGCAATCTTACTGAAAATATCCATTTTTTTGAGATTTGAGGTTTGAGATTTAGCCAACTGTGATTTTCTCAATGCGGAGCTTGATGGTGCCGCGTGGAATCTTTACTTCCACCTCGTCGCCAACCTTATGGTTCAGCAAGCCCTGGGCAATAGGTGTCTGGATACTGATCTTTCCCTCACGCAGGTTGGCCTCGCTCTCGCTGACGATGGTGTAGGTCATACGGGCCTTATTGGCGAGATTGGTCATCTCCACCTTCGACAGAATCTGCACAGAGTCTGTGCTCAGACGAGAGGTGTCCACAATCTTAGCCTCAGTAATCTGCTGCTTCAGCAGGTTGATCTTAGACTCCAGATGAGCCTGGGCTTCTTTGGCAGCCTCATACTCACTATTTTCACTCAGGTCGCCTTTGTCGCGTGCTTCAGCGATGGCGGCCGATGCCTTGGGGCGTTCAATACCCTCTAAACGTTTCAGTTCGGCTATGAGTTTGTCATAGCCCTCTTGTGACATATAAGCCATATATTTCTCTTTTTTTAAGTTGTTATTTACAGTTTTTTCCTTAGTCAGCAAAAAAGAAAGAATCCCGACTGTTCTCTCAGAGTCGGAATCCTCGTTATCTCTTAACCTGTTATCTTTTCTACTTTTACTGGGTGCAAAGATAAGGCTTTTTTCCGAATCAACCAAATTTTTCTTAAAAAATTCGTTTATTCCTTTCCTAATTCGTATCTTTGCAGACAGATAACTAATTACTATAACAAAGATGAAACGATTCTATGTATTGACTATTGCCATGCTAACGTTTGTGACGGCAAGCGCACAAACCGAGTTGACAACGACAGAAGCCAAGACGTTGTATAAGACAACTACTAAGAAGCGGGTATCTGTACACGACCCCTCGGTGGTATGGGAACCCAACTCGCAGCGATACTATATCTTTGGTTCGCATCGTGCCCAGGCCTGGACAACCGACCTTCAGAACTGGACTACCTTCAACTCGCCTTGGAAGGTGGGTAGCAATAATAATGCAGGCAACGACATCGCCTTTGTGACCCCAGCCGTGAAGAAGGTGAAGAAAGGCGGCGTAGAGGTGGACTTCCCTCAGTTTAATGCGATGGAATGGGCTGGCCGCACCGATGCCAGTTATAATATAAATGGTAATATGTGGGCGCCTGATGTCATTTATAACACCACAATGCAGAAGTGGTGTCAGTATCTGAGTATCAATGGTGACCAGTGGCATTCGAGCATCATCCTGCTGACCAGTGACAATATTGAAGGACCGTATCTTTATCAGGGACCTGTGGTCATCAGCGGTTTCGACAGCGGCAGTCATTCCTATAAGGATACTGACCTGGAACTGGTGCTGGACCCCCTCTCATCCTTACCTGCACGCTATAACAGCCCTTGGGCGCACACCTCGAAACCCAGTCTGCCAAATAATATCGACCCTTGTGTGTTCTACGATGAGGAGGGTAAGCTATGGATGGCATACGGCTCATGGTCGGGTGGCATCTTTATGCTGGAACTCGACGAGGAGACGGGACTGCGCGACTATGATGTGACCTACAGTATCAGCAATGGCGACCCCTATTTCGGCAAGCGTATTGCCGGTGGCTACTATGTGTCGGGCGAGGGAGCCTATATCGAACATATCGGTGATTATTATTATCTGTTTATGAGCTATGGCTATCTGTCGCAGAGTGGTGGCTACGAAATGCGTGTGTTCCGTTCGAAGAATCCCGACGGCCCTTATACTGATGGCGGTAGCCGTAATGCCGTCTTCTCGAGATTCGAGTTGAACTACGGTCCTAACGCAGCGGCTCGTGGCGAAAAAGTTGTTGGGCCATACAGCGACTGGGGCTTCATGCCGCAGGGAGAGCGTGCACAAGGTCATAACTCTATCATCGCAGCCCCCGACGGTCGCACCTATCTGGTTTATCACACCCGTTTCTGCAATGCCAACAAATCATCAAATGAGGGTCATCAGGTGCGTGTTCATCAGGTGTTCCAAAACAAGAATGGCTGGCTGGTCGTTGCACCTTTTGAATATAACGGCGAGACGGTGACCGACCAGGATATTGCTACCGCCCAGCCCTTTACCAAGGAGCAACTGGTGGGCACCTATCAGTTGCTGATACATAAGTTTGCCAACGACCACGAGAATTTGGAGCAGGTGACACCCATCACCATCACCCTGGGTGCCAATAACAGGATTACTGGCGATAAGGCCGGCAGTTGGAGCATTCAGGAGGGTACGGGTTATATCACTCTGAACATTGGTGGTGTGACCTATAACGGCGTGGTGTTTGAAGAGACGATGGACGAAAAGAACATGCATGCCATCAGCATCACAGCAGCTGCCGTCTCTGGCGTCAATATCTGGGCCTATAAATGGCACCCGAAATACGAACTGGCCTGGCAGCTCAACAACCAGAAGATGCCAGTCTCAAACAATATGACGATTAAGAAAGATGTGGATCTCTACAATAGCATTGACATAGGTCTTAGTCATGTAACCATACAATGGACCAGCAGCAAGCCGGAAGTCATTTCCAACTACGGCAAATACTGTCCTTATGCCATCAGCGAAGATACGGAGGTGACGCTCTCGGCACGACTGGAGACCTCAGGCTATTACTGGACGCAGGATTATAGCGTCAAGGCTTTATGTGCCGAGAATGTGACACCGTCGACAGATACTTGGAAGGACGGCTTGGTTGCACACTATGGCTTCGACGATGAGGCTTTAAGCAACTCATATAACAGTCAGCAGACCGCTCAGCTGATGAGCAGCGGCAGTACTGCCAAGCCCATAGTGGCCAATGATGAGCCTCTAAGAAATATGAATGTGGTACATCTGAGTGCTGGTGCCAAGGGTAAGGAGAGCTATGTCAGCATGCCTAACCCGTTGCAGGACAAGACGCTTGATGAAGGCGTTACGCTGGCTTTCTGGGTGAAGCTGGCCAATGACAAGCCGTCGGCAGCCCTTCTTGGCTTCGTCAATAATCAGGATGCTTATGTCGTGACTGGCGACAGCTATGTCTCTGCAGGACTCTGGCATCACGTGGTGGTGACTCTTTCTCGCAATGCTACCGCTGGTGCCAAGATCTACGTTGACGGCAGCACGAAGTCAACCACCCGTGGCGACTGTAGCGCCACCATAGAGCTCCTCGCCGCCTGTAACACGTTCTTCTTGGGAAAAGGCTCACAGGATGGCTCACCCGAAGCTTGTTTTGACGATGTGATGGTCTATGACCGTGTGCTTAGTGCCGTAGAGGTGATGGCGCTCAACCAGATGGTAAACCGCACTTTCGACTTTGCCACGCTGATGCCTACGACTGGGATAGTGGATAGTGGAAAGTGGAAAGTGGATGGTGGAAAGAGGATAGACCAAGGGCTGTATGATTTGCAAGGCCGCGAAGTAAACAATTCTCCTTCCACTATCCACTATCCACTATCCACCATAAAAATACGGAACGGGAAAAAGATACTGGTGCGTTAAAGCAAATCCAGACAACGCTCAATGAATATGCCGCAGTTGCGATCGTCCACATCGCGATTGCGGTATATCATTTCTCGCACCACATCCATTGCCTGACGGGTGCTGGCCGACAGCGACTCCTGCTTCATGAGGTGACCGATGAGGACAGCGGAGAAAATGTCACCAGTGCCGTGGAAGATACCAGGAATCTCGTCATAGTCGTGGAAGAAATACTTGCCTGTGGCAGCATCGAAGCCACAGACCTGATTCTTATTGTCGATGAAACAGCTGGTAATCAGCACCGACTTTGGTCCTAAGGTGGTGAGACGGTCCAAGAGGGCACAAGCCTCCTGACGTGTTAGACCATCTTTCTGGAAAGGTATGTCAGCCAGATAGCAAGCCTCCGTATAGTTGGGGAAGATAAGATGGGCCACACCCACCATCTCTCGCATCAGTCGTACCTGCTCCTCGCCAATACCATTATAAAGTCGTCCACCATCGCCCATCACGGGGTCCACATATATGGTGCAGCCGGCCTCGGCCTGTTCGCGACAGAACTGTGCAACCAGTCGTGCCTGTTCCTCGCTGAACATCAGACCCGTACAGATGGCATCGAAACGGAAGCCCAGCTTTTTCCAGATGGGTAGCGTCTGACGCATATAACCCGTCGTGTCTAATTGTGCGAAGTCACCATAGTCCAGCGTGTTCGACACCAACGCCGTAGGCAGGTTGAAAGCGGGGATGCCCAAATACGACAGGATGGGCAGCATGGCAGCCATTCCTACTTTTCCATAGCCGGCCACATCGTTTACCAATAGAATCTTTTTCAATTTCTTATGTTCAGTCATTTACACATTTCAAGTTGTTTTGCAGCTGTGCCGTGCTGCTGGCTCCCACCAGCACCGAGGTAACGCCCCGCTGTGCCAGAATCCATCTCAGAGCCATCTCTGCCAGCGTCTCGCCTTTGGCCTGCGCCTCCTCATTATAACTGCGGAGACGGGTCAGTAGGTCTTCTGTCAACATGCTCTCTTTCAGGAACTTACCTTTCTTCATGCGTGAATCATCTGGAATACCGTTCAGATAACGGTCTGTGAGCAGGCCTTGTGCCAACGGCGAGAACGATATGAAGCCGATGCCTTTGTCAGCGCAAAAGTCGAGGATGCCCTCATCCAGTGGTTCGCGGTCAAGCATATTCAGTTTGCCCTGATAAATCAGCAATGGTACATCATGCTCTCGAAGATAGCGCTCTGCTATCTTTGTGGCCTCCAGCGGCCAGCGTGAGATGCCCACATATAGGGCTTTTCCGCTGCGGACGGTATCTACTAAAGCCTGCAATGTCTCTTCAAGCGGCGTCTCAGGGTCGTAGCGGTGACTATAGAAAAGGTCCACATAATCCAGATGCATGCGCTTCAGACTCTGGTCGAGCGAAGCCATCAGGTATTTCCTTGAGCCCCAGTTGCCATAAGGTCCAGGCCACATGTCGTAACCAGCCTTCGTTGCGATAAACAGCTCATCGCGATAGGGACGGAAGTCATCGTCCATCAGTCGGCCCATCGTCTCCTCGGCCGAGCCATAGGGCGGTCCGTAGTTGTTGGCCAAATCGAAGTGCACCACTCCATGGTCGAAGGCGTAGCGGGTTATCTCCCTGGCTCTTTCGTAGGAGTCCACGCCTCCGAAGTTATGCCAGAATCCCAGCGACACTTTTGGTAGCATCACCCCAGAGTGTCCGCATCTCTCGTACTTCATTCCTCCGTCATAGCGCAACGGGTCGGCAAAATATTTCTCCATTTGTTCGGGCTTTATAGGCCGCAAAATTACGAAAAGTTTATGAGAATCAAGTGCTTTTACATTTAAAAAACGTAAAACCTGCGGAGATTAGGAAAGTTTGCTGTAACTTTGCACTCTCTATACATATTAATAAGGTACATGAGTCTGACAGGATTAGTAAGACCGCTATTTGCCAAGCGATGGCGGGAACTGGAGAAACATAATAACCAAGGTGAGCAACTTCAACGCGATGTGCTCACCCATCTATTGGCGAAAGCCAAGGATACAGAATATGGACGCGAACATCTGTTTGCTGCCATCAAGTCGTATGAGGACTTTGTACGCAATAACCCCGTTAATACCTATGAGGAACTGAAGGGTGACATAGACCGTATGCGTCAGGGTGAAGCCGACGTGCTGTGGCCGGGGCGCGTGAAGTGGTATGCCAAATCGAGCGGCACCACCAATGATAAGTCGAAGTTCATTCCTGTTTCACCCGATGGCTTGAAGCGGGTACACTATCAGGGCGGCACCGACGTGGTGGCCCTCTATCTACGTAATAATCCCAAGAGTAGGATGTTCGATGGCAAGGGCCTCATTCTTGGAGGCAGTCATGCCCCCAACTATAACCTGCCGGGTTCGTTGGTAGGCGACCTCAGCGCCATCCTGATTGAGAATATCAACCCACTGGTTAACCTGGTGCGAGTGCCGTCGAAGCAGACGGCCCTGCTCAGCGACTTTGAGGTGAAGCGCGACCGTATAGCCCGTGAGGCAATGAACAAGAACGTGACTAACCTCAGCGGTGTGCCTTCATGGATGCTGTCTGTGCTGAACCGCATGATGGAGATTACGGGTAAGACTCATCTTGAGGAGGTCTGGCCCAATATAGAAGTGTTCTTCCATGGCGGTGTGGCTTTCACGCCTTATCGTGAGCAGTACGAGCGATTTATCACCAGTCCTAACATGCACTATATGGAGACCTATAATGCCAGCGAGGGTTTCTTTGGCATTCAGGATGATCCCAACGACAAGTCGATGCTGCTGATGCTCGACTATGATGTGTTCTATGAGTTCCAGGAAATGGGTACTGATACTATTGTGCCGCTTTGGGGCGTTGAGAAAGACAAAAACTATGCCATGCTCATCTCGACCTCATGTGGTTTGTGGCGCTATATGATAGGTGATACTGTCAGGTTCACCTCCACCAATCCCTATAAGTTTGTTATCTCAGGTCGCACAAAGAGCTTTATCAATGCCTTTGGCGAAGAGCTCATCGTCGACAATGCCGAGCAAGGATTGAAATATGCCTGTGAGATGACGGGAGCCCAAGTGCTGGAATATACGGCGGCACCAGTCTTTATGGACCAGAACGCCAAGTGCCGTCACCAGTGGCTTATTGAGTTCTCAAAGGCACCAGAGAGCCTGGAGCAGTTTGCTGATATCCTGGATCGTAAGCTCCAGGAGTTGAACAGCGACTATGAGGCCAAGCGTTTCAAGGATATCACCCTGCAGCATCTGGAGATTATCCCTGCCCGCACCAACCTCTTCAACGACTGGCTGAAGTCGAAGGGCAAGCTGGGTGGTCAGCATAAGGTACCACGACTGAGCAATAGCCGTGAACACTTGGAACAGTTGATAGGAATGAATAGACCCACCCCCAACCCCTCCCTGAATGGAGGGGAGTAAATGGACTTTTTTGTCTGATAATATATGATAAAAACAAAAGAAAACATACTTAGACTGATAGCGAAACTATTCACGCCCCTCCATTCAGGGAGGGGTTGGGGGTGGGTCTTCTTGCTCTTCCTCGTTTCCTGCGCCAGAATGGGTAGCCCCGATGGTGGCTGGTACGATGACACGCCACCACGTGTGGTGAGTTCCTCCCCAGCAGATCAAGGCGTTAACGTGAAGACCAGAAAGGTGACCATCAACTTCAACGAATATATCAAGCTGGAGGATGCACAGAACAAGGTCATTATCTCGCCGCCACAGATAGAGATGCCTGAGATCAAGGCAGCGGGCGACAGGATTATCGTGGAACTGAAGGATACGCTTAAAGACAGTACCACCTATACGGTGGACTTTAGCGATGCTATCAGCGATAATAACGAGGGCAATCCCATGGGTAACTATACATTCAGCTTCTCCACTGGCGACCATATCGACACGCTGGAGGTGAGCGGCTATTGTCTCAAAGCCGAAAACCTGGAGCCCATCAAAGGAATGCTGGTGGGACTCTACGATAATTTCGAGGATTCTGCTTTCCACACCCAGCCTATGATGCGTGTCTCACGTACCAACGGCAGTGGACGCTTCACCATCAAAGGTGTGGCACCAGGCACCTATCGCTGCTTTGCCCTGCAGGACAATGACGGCGACTTTGTGTTTAGGCAGAAGAGCGAAGTCATCGGTTTCAATCACGACAGCATCAAACCTACCTGGAAGTTTGATTCACGTCCTGACACTATCTGGGCCGACTCGCTGCACATCCTGGATATTGTCTCTGTAGGATATACCCATTTCCTGCCTGACGATGTCACCCTGATGTGCTTCCAGGAACCGCAGACCGACCGTTTCCTCATTAAGACAGAACGTAAGGATCCAGAGAAGATCTCCATGTTCTTCACCTATGGTAGCGACTCGTTGCCTCGTTTGCGTGGTCTGAACTTCGACGATACAAATGCTTTTATTCTGGAGGCTTCACAGAAGAACGATACGCTGACCTATTGGCTGGCCGACACTACATTGGTGAACCAAGACACGCTGCTCATAGAGGCCACCTATCTGATGACCGACTCGACAGGTGCGCTGGTTGAGCATATTGATTCTGTGATGGAGTTTACCGCCAAGGTGTCGTATGAGAAACGCCTGAAGGATAAGCAGAAGGCATATGAGGAATGGAAGAAGGAGCAGGACAAGAAAAAGAAACGCAAGGAGCCCTATGATAGTGTAATGGCGGTAACGCCCCTGACGGTGAAGATGTCCGTCAACGGACGCGTCGCACCTAATCAGCGCTTCTATATGGAGATGCCTCAGCCTCTGAGTCGTTGCGACACGTCAGCCATCCATCTGAATATGATAGTCGATAGTCTGTCGACGCCTGTGGCTTGGGAGTTGCGCCAGCTGGCTGTCAGACGCTACGAACTGGTGGTAGAATGGCAAGTGGGTGCGGAGTATAGTCTGGAGATTGACTCGGCCGCTTTTGAGGGCATCTATGGGCTGACATCGAACATGATGAAACAGACCATCAAGGTGGGCACAGAGGATGATTATAGCTCGCTATTGGTAGAGGTCAGCGGTGTGCCTCTGACAGACTCCATCGTGGTGCAGTTGCTCGATGCCTCCGATAAGGTGGTGCGCCAGAGTGTGGCTGACGCAGAGGGAGTGGCAGAGTTCCTTTACCTGAAACCTGGTTCCTACTACCTACGGGCTTATATCGATAAGAACGGCAACGGCCAGTGGGATACCGGCAACTATGACCAGGACCTGCAGCCTGAGCCTGTTTACTATCATCAAGACAAGATAGAATGCAAACAGAAATGGGATGTCAGCCGCGAGTGGAATCTCACGGCCCGTCCTATTTATAATCAGAAACCGATGGCCATCACCAAGCAGAAGCCAGACAAGCAGAAACAGCAGCTGCGCAATCGAAATCTGGATCGTGCTCGTGAGTTAGGTAAGGAATATATACCAAAAGGCATTTAAAAAAGTAAGAATATGGAAAACAGAAGTATGAAAACTAAGCTAATGAGTATTGTGAAGAAGGGATTGTTATTCGCTTTCTTCACCATCGTTCCCTTATCCGCCTCTGCACAGCAGTGCGGCATTGAGAACAAAGCGTTCGGTAATGGCGAGTTCCTGGCCTACGACCTTTATTTCAATTGGAAGTTTGTATGGGTAAAGGTGGGCTCGGCCTCAATGTCTACCGTCAGTTCTACCTTTGGTGGACAGCCGGCTTATCGTACTAGTCTGACCACTCGTGGCAATAGTAAGTTGGATGGTATCTTTGTCATGCGTGATACCCTGCTCTCTTATTGCAGCGCCAAAGACCTGTCACCACTCTATTTCCGTAAGGGTGCCCTTGAAGGCAGTCGCTATTATGTCGATGAGCTGTGGTACTCTTATCCCCGCAACCACAGCCGACTGAGGATGCACCGCATCGATGCCGACGGTGAGGTGCATTGGCAGGATAAAGAATATACGGATTGTGTGTACGACATGATGAGTATCTTCCTGAGAGCCCGCAATTTCGACGGTTCAAATCTCAAGGAGGGCGATATCATCCCTATGCCTATCAGCGATGCCCGCAGTCTCACCAATTCATGGCTCACCTTCAGAGGTAAGGACACCTTTAAGGTCGAGGGCTCTAATGAGAAGTTCCGTTGTCTGGTATTCTCGTTCTATGAGCGTGAGGACGGTAAGAACCATGAGCTGATTCGTTTTTATATCACCGACGATCAGAACCACATCCCAGTACGCCTCGACATGTTCCTGAGCTTTGGTTCGGCCAAGGCTTTCCTGAAGGCTTACAAGGGTATTCGCAGTCCTATGACATCGAAGATCAACTAATAAAAAAGAGGCTTCCTGGAAGCCTCTTTTTATTTTCTACCTTATATTATCCTTTCAATGCCCTCATGGCGTTGAGTACTGCCAGCACGGTAACACCCACATCGGCAAAGACGGCAAGCCACATCGTGGCCAGACCAAAGAACGCCAGCACCAAGACGGCCACCTTGATGCCAATGGCAAACCAGATGTTTTGTCGGGCAATGCTAATGGTGCGGCGGGCTATGCGGATGGCAGTAGCTATCTTTGAGGGCTGGTCATCCATCAGTACCACGTCGGCGGCTTCGATGGCAGCATCGCTGCCCAGGCCTCCCATGGCGATGCCCACATCGGCACGAGCCAGCACAGGCGCATCGTTGATGCCGTCGCCCACAAAGGACACTTTCCTCTTTCCACTTTCCACTTTCCTCTTTTCACTTTCCACCATCCACTGTACCTTGTCTGCTGGCAGCAGTTCGGCATGATACTCATCTATCTGAAGTTGCTGTGCCACACGGGCAGCCACCTCCTCACGGTCGCCAGTGAGCATCACGGTCTTCTTCACACCTAATGCTTTCAACTGCAGAATAGCATTGGCACTATCGGCCTTCACCTGATCGTTGATAACGATATGTCCGGCGTAGGTGCTATCGATGGCCACATGAATAACAGTACCTTCATCGCCATGTTCACATTGGTGCCAGTGAGCCCCTACAAGCTCCATCATCTTCGTGTTACCCACGCTGACCATCTGTTCACCCACCTTGGCACGAATACCCTTGCCTGCTATCTCTTCCACATCACTAACCTTGCAGCCGTCGGTGGCCTCATCAGGGAACGCATCACGCAGGGCGGCACCGATGGGGTGGGAGGTAGAGTGCTCCACATGAGCGGCCAGATGCAGCAACTGATACTCGCTGCACATCTCTGGATGTACCGCCACCACAGAGAAACGGCCGTGGGTCAATGTGCCGGTCTTGTCAAAGACCACCGTATCGACCTTCGACAGGATGTCCAGATAGTTGGCACCCTTTACCAGGACGCCCTTTCTCGATGCGCTGCCAATGCCTCCAAAGAATGTGAGGGGCACGCTGATGACAAGGGCGCAGGGACAGCTGACCACCAGGAACATGAGGGCGCGATAGAGCCACAGAGGGAAGAAACTCCAGAAGGCACTAAAGAAAGAGGGGGAAAGGCGGGTGGCAGCAAACGCCATGCCCATAGGCATGATAATAGCGATAGTCAAGGCCAGTAACACCACGATGGGCGTATAGATGCGGGCAAAACGAGTGATGAAGGCCTCGCTCTGTGACTTATGCTCGCCAGCCTCCTCAACCAGTTTGATGATTTTCGACACGGTGCTCTCGCCAAAGGCCTTAGTGGTGCGAACTTTGATGACGCCATTCAGGTTGATACTTCCTGATATGATTTCATCGCCCTCGTTCACCTCCAAAGGTACACTCTCACCCGTCAGGGCCATCGTGTTCAGACTGGATCTGCCGCTGATAAGAGTACCATCCAAGGGCACCTTCTCGCCTGGGCGCACCTCAATGACAGAGCCCACAGCCACCTTGTCGGGACTTACCGTCTCCTCCTGACCAGCCAGTCGGGCCACATCGGGACGGATATCCATCAGATGTGAGATGCTTGCGCGACTCTTTCCTTCTGCCAGACCTTCGAAATACTCACCCACCTGGAAGAATAGCATCACGAAGACGGCCTCAGTAAACTCGTTCTCAGCACCAGGCAGAAAACCAATGCAGATGGCACCAATGGTGGCTATCGACATGAGGAAATGCTCGTTGAAGGCATCGCCGTGAGCCAGTCCCTCGGCAGCCTCCTTCAGCGTGCCGGCTCCTATTATTAAATAAGGTATAAGATAGACCAGCAGCAATTGCCATGTGGCTAACTGTAGGGTGTGCTCTATCACCACAGCCCCAATCAGCAGTATGACGGTGACAATAATCAGCCACAGCTGTCGGTGCCCGTCATGTTCGTGATGATGGTGCTCATGATGGTGCTCATGGTGGTGCTCATGATGATGTTCATGCTCGCAGCACTCATGGTGATGATGATGTTCGTGTGCCATATTTTTTCCTTTTTTATTGTTTCTGGCTGCAAAGTTACAACTCTTTTTTCGCAACTCGGTTGCAATCTTTCTATTTTCCACCATTCACTTTCCACTTTTTTTATTATCTTTGCACCATGTTAAGTCAAAAAGAATGCGAGACGCTGCTCAGTGAGCATGGCGTAAAACCCACAGCCAATCGTATCGTGGTAGTAAAGGCGCTGGCCGATGCCGAGCGTCCTTTGTCGCTCACCGAGCTGGAATATAAGATCTTGTCTATTGACAAGTCGGGTGTCTTCCGTGCCCTTTCCCTCTTCCGTGAGCACCACTTGGTGCATGTCATCGAAGATGGTGGCGATGGTGTACGCTATGAGCTCTGTCACAGCCACGATGGCCACGATGCCGACGACGATCAACATGTACATTTCTACTGCGAGCGCTGCCATCGCACCTTTTGTCTGTCCGACATTCCCATTCCTGCCGTCACACTCCCCTCTGGCTACCACCTTTCCAGCATCAACTATATGGCCAAAGGCCTCTGTCCGGAGTGTGCCAACTGCAAAAATGGATAAATATTCCAACGAGTAAAACGGCATAATTAGCAAACAAAGCCTTTTTCTTTTTGGCCGATGACCACATCTTCCGTCTACCTTCTTCCATCTAAAGAGATAAACTCTATACCCCAAAAGGACAGCTTCCTATTAGGAAGTTGTCCTTTTTCCTATGGAAGGTCTCTCTTTTACCTATGGAAG
>Ga0310690_10005889_pt1 | contig 16380 bp, 17 predicted proteins | sample AusTroGonzalo_MG_2_FD_207661 | JGI IMG/M metagenome (GOLD analysis project Ga0310690, IMG submission 207661) | Bovine rumen microbial communities from tropical cattle in Woodstock, Queensland, Australia - Gonzalo_04 (v2) (version 2) | ecosystem: Host-associated > Mammals > Digestive system >... | reverse complement strand
CGGGTCGATGCTGCCGACCGGGGGGATGATAGCGGAGAGGATAAACAGGGCGATAGTAGTGCCGAGGCAGATCATCAGCGCGACGGACGTAATGGTTGACACGCGGCTCGTCATCTCCCGGAATTCATGGACGGCTTCCTTTCGTCTCTCTGGTGTCATTTCGATGATGTGGTTTTAATGGTTTGTACTATTCTTCCGGCGCCACCCAAAGCACGCCTTCGAGGACGTCCTCGACGTAGCCGTGCGTGAGGGCCGGGCAGGTCTTCTCATTCTCCTTCTGGAGCGCGTGGAAGTCCTCGTAGGGCATGGGCACGCAGTCGAGCTTCACCTCATCTTTCAGCATCTCGCCTTCGAGGGCCTTGTAACGGGCGAAGGTCGCCTCGGCCTTCATAAGTCTTTCGCCGATCTCGGCGGGGATTTCCTTGCCCACGTCGGTGTAAGGCTTGGCCTTCTCGCGCAGTTCGGCAAGCTCCTTGTCGAACGCCTGCGGGTCTTCGATGCCCGCCTCCTTGAAGATGGCGGAGAACTCGTCGCGTATCTGGCCGTGGACGGCGATGAGGGCGCGGCGGAATTTCAGTACCTTGTAGGCGTGCTTCCCGTCGAGGGTGAGGTTCGTGATGCCGGGCACACCGGCGTTGACGAGGTTGATGATGTCTGCTTTGTTCATGGTTGTTCCTTTGTTTGATTGTTGATGTTTGACTTGTTTTTTCTCCCGTTTGCAGAGGGGAGGGTCGCCCCTCCCCAGGCAAACAAAGGAGCATTACTTCGGGTTCTTCCCGGAGTAGGTCTTGTAGTTTTCGCTGATTTCCACGCCACGGCGGTAGGTGTTGATGCCCCAATAGACGAGGTTGGCGACGCCCACGAACCAGAAAAGGTTGTCGGGTTCGCCCGCCTGCTTCGCGAGGGTGGCGTAGTCGAAGCACCCGACGGACGCGATGATGCCGAGGAGTGCGCCGAGGAACAGAAGGAGGACTTCCAGCCCCCACTTCATTCGATTCTTGTTGTCTTCGTTCATAATGCTTGCTATTTATAGGGTTATGTGATGGTGAGCGTGTTGGAGAAGGGTTGCGTCCTGCCCGTACCGGCGTAGTTGTCGCAGAAGTTCGCGTTGACGATGACCTCCTGCGGTGCGCCCTGATAGATATAGACGTCCGGCAGCGTGATGTAGGTCGTCCCGGAACTCGGCACGGAAACTTGGAGCGTATTCTCCAGCATATTCGTAAATCCCGGCTGCGTGGGGTCGCCATAGAAACCGCCACTCGGTACGTTGGCGATGACATGCACATAGATCGTGGAGGGTTGGAACGCGGGGTCTTTCGTGACCGTACCCTTGATCGGGAGGGAGACGGTGTACTTCTTGTACCCGGCCTCCGTGACGATGCCGGTGTCCACGAGGACGGGGCCGGAGTCCAGAACTCCCGTGAGGAGGTTGATGGGCGAGGAGGTGTCTGCCTCCACGTCGGTATAGTCGCAACGAATCTTGTAGTTGAAGCCGAGGGAATAGACCGTCGAGTTATTCGGGAGAATCTCGTAGGCGTTGTTCGGGTCGGTGAGGTCCGGGGACACGAGGACGACGGCGACGCGGATGGTGTGCCCGGCGCGGTTGGGGTTTCCGCCCGTGCCGTTGAGCCACGGGATCGCGGGGTAGGTCTTGGAGCCTATCACCTTTCCGTCGGCGGAGATGATGAAGATGGCGGTGTCGCTCAACTGCGATAGCGTCATGCCCGTGTTGAGGATGCAAGGGGTGTTCCCTGCGGTCGCCCCGACCGTCACGTCGATCAGCGCGAAGCCGATGTGCAAGTTGGCGTCGTTGCCTTTGATGAGGTCGCTGGCCGCGAGCGAGCGGTCCGCCCACCACTCACCGGGGGCGGTGCGCGAGGCCCAATAGGAGTTCGTGCCGGAGTCCTTCCACACCATCAGGATCGTCTCGCCGTCGGTGAGGAGCTGGCCTTCCACGGAAAGGGCGATCGGCGGGATGGCGTATGGGTCGTACCCCGCGCTCGCGGTGGACTCGTCCTTGACGAAATCCTGCACACGGAGCGGGTGCGTGTTCAGCACCGGCTTGGCATACGGCCATGCCGGGGGGACTGGGTTGTATTGGTAGCTCGGCACATACGGGTCGGGTTTCGTCATCCCGAAAAGTGCGGAGGAGCGAGCGTTGTTCCGTGCGGACCAACTCGCGAAGGCGATGGTGCTGTTGCGGAACGGCTTGTACTTCGCAGAGACGTTGATCTTCTCCGCGTCGTAGATGTTCCCCTGCCCGTCCTCGGCGAGATCGCCCACGAGATTGATGTGGCTCGTTTCGCTCCGCTGGAGGGCGATTTGGAGGTCGCCGGAGCCGTTGGCCGCTATCTTCGTGAAGCCGCCAACGCCGTTGAGTATCTTACCTGTCCATCCCATATCAGTTGGTTCTTAATCGTTTCACTTCTTTTTCCAATGCCGCGATTCTGCCGTTCGCCTTTCCGAGCGCATCTTTCAGTACGCGGATTTCCTTGTCCTGCGCGGTTTCGTGCTTCTGGAGCTTGAGGATTTTGTCCTCGTCAATAAGCAACCTTTGGGAAACCTTAATCCCCATCACGGCGCCAAGTTGCCCGTAGGCGAGCGCCTTGATGTCGCCGTCCTTGACGGCCTCCGGGAGAATGGGCTCCCAATCCTGGGCGATGGAGCCGAAGGAGTGGCCGCCGGACGCCCAGTCGAAGGTGACGGCCCGGCAGGAGGCTATCTGTTCAACCGTGAGCTCGATGGGTTTGAGGTTCCGCTTGACGCGGATGTCGGAGGTCACTACCTGGTCGCCGGAGGAGACGATAGCGCCGTTCACATTCAGCGCCCCGTCCGAGAAAGACGGCGCCCCAACGTTCACCTTGCCCGCCGCATTCAGGTCCTTGCAAGCCCAGTCCACCGTGGAGAGGTTAGCATTCGCGCTGTCGTACAGGAGGTGCCACTCGCCCCATCCCGGAGTGCCGCCGGAATTGTTCCTGTCCCTCCACCAGAGCTTTCCGGTCTTCGCGTTCGTATGGTCTACATCCCAGGCGAACTGCATAGCGAGAAGGTTGTTTGCGGAGTCCGTCGGCACAATCTGCACAGCGCCGCCGTAGGACATTCCGGACGGGCCGTTGGCCCAATACGATACGGAACTATACTGCGAGGTGATGCCGCCTCCGGCAAGAAGTGTATCGAGGTCATATCCGCCAGCCGCTGAACTTCCTGCGAATCGCATGAACCGTCTGTTAAAAGTGGCGTGTTCTATCGGCGAGCTATCCGTGCCAATGGTATTGCTGCCAATCGTCACGGCATTGGACGATATGTATGCGTTGGAGGCGTCCCATATAATGTGGTCATTATAGGTGCTTGCCGCCGTGTATTTGCGGTGGACGAGGTTGATGTTGCCGGAGCGCAGGAGGTAATCGGCGGAAATCTCGTACCCCGGTCCGAGATAAAACCCCGTCCCATTAGATGTGACCGCAAGCATCGCGCTTGTACTCGCGGCGAGGATGGCGTTTCCGTTAGGGAGGGTGATGTTTCCCGACATCGTGATGTTCCCAATGCCGGTCAAGTCCTGCGTCGCGCTCGTGAACCGCACCGGCGTCTGGCCGATATACATAGCCGGGAGCGCCGAGGAGAGTATCTTCCCGCCGGAGAAGTAGCCGTATGCCGCCGCGCCGTTGTCTATCTTCGTCTTCACCGAGGAGGCGATGTCCAGCGTCCGGTTCGCCTCCAGCGTCCCGCCGCCAGTGAGGTAGCCCGTGCCCGTGATGGTCACGGTCTTCAGCGCGTAGCTCGCCTCGTCGCCCATCGGCTCCCACGTCGTGCCGTTGTAGAGGTATTCCGTGCTCGTACCAGAGAGCACCACCACGTCGCCCATCACCGCCGTGTAGGACTGGCCGTTGATGATGATGGGGTTCGCGGACGGGTTCGCCGCGATGTCCGTGGTCGTGATGCCCTTCCACTTCAACACGGCAGCCACGGCGGTGGCCACGGCTGCGCCCGTAACCAGGTGCGTCGTGTCCCCGGCGGTGACGACGTTCGTCACCCCGTAGCCCGCCGCCTCGCCCAGCGTCCGGTTCTTCCACACCTGCGCCGTGCTGTCATACGAGAGCACCTGCCCGCCCGCGAGGTTCGCGAGCGACACATCGAGGAGTTCGGCCAGGTACATCACACCGCCGCCACCACCGCCGCCGGGTTCGCCTGTGATCACGATCTGGTCGCCGCCCGTGACGAGCGCGAACGGAGTGTAGAGCGCGTACTTCGGGTTCTGCGCCGTGCCGAAGTTCCGCAACATCAAATGTGCCGGGGAGTTCTCAACATCCGCCTCCGCCGTCTCGCCAAAGATCAACCCCTTGCGCGGGCCGAGGTAGTTGTAGGCCGATTTGAGCTGAATCAGGCCGGATACGGTGCCGGGCTCGAAATAGTTCACCCCGGAGGACGGCACCTGCGTGGCGCCGCCGGAGGACGATCCCGTCGACGCGGTGCCGCCGGCCTCGGTGATGGTCTCGGAGTCCACGGTCAGCGTGGCAGTAGGCAGCGTGCGCGCCGAGATCTGCAGCTCGTCTTCGTAGAGATTCCAGGACCAGGTCTCCAGCCAGTAGTCCAGCCCGCCCTTCGTGAAGACGAGCGGCGGCAGCTGGACGGAAGGTTCCAGGGACACCGTCCCCTCAACGCGGGCGCGCGGCAGCGCCACGCTCCTGGCATAGTCTCTCGAGATGAAGGAGAGGTAATCCGTGCCTGTCGTGAAGTTCGCGTCCGAGAAGGCCGTGATCAGCGCGCCGTTATTGAGCAGGATACCCTGTACGAAAGCCTGATAATACGCCACGTCGGACGTCACGCGCCCGAAGGCTATCTCGGTATCGTCGCCCTCGCCGCGGGCGCCGTTGTCGATGTGCAGGATGTCCTGATACCCCTTGTTCAGGACCACGTCGAGATGGGCGCTGAAGACATAGACCGCACCGCCCCAGATTCCGACGGTGAGAGTGCCGGAGGGGAAGCCTCCATCTACGGCCAGCGCCGGGATGTCGAGCTCGATGCGGTCAGCGTTCTCGCGGTCCGTATCGACGGAAAGGAGATCCTGCTCGAAGGCGCGGGGTATGCGCCCGGAGTCATACAGCTCCCAGCGCCGGTTTCCGTCGCCGTCAACGCCGAGATAGTAGACATTCCCGTCGCCGTCCTGGAACTTCAGGACCAGGCCGACCCAGCCGTTTCCCGTTCCGGTGAATCCGCTTCCGGTCTCGGACGTTCCACAGCCGCTCAAAGTCATGCGCATGGGCACGCGCAACCCGCCAAAGGCGACGCTCTGAGCCAGCTCGCCCGGCGTGATCACATCGCGCGCGAAGAAATACGCGCCCTTCGCGGAATCATACGTGACGCCGCTCTTGTTCCAGTTCGCGTCGGCCGTCATGTCGGAGTTCTGCAGCGCCGTGACCGGATGCCATGGCGCCTGGACGACGACCTTGTTCTTAGCCGGATCTATCACCGTGGAGAGCTGGCCGACGGGCCAGACGGGGTCCTGATACATGCGACCCAGCGCCTGGACCGAATTGGCCAGCAGGGCCGAGTTTCCGGCCACGTTGAAGTAACGCACCTTGCCGGAAGTGAACGTGACGTTGTTCTCCCTGACGAGCAGCCAGTGGCCGCCCCACCACGTGAGCGTGGCGTGGAGAGTCGTGAGCAGATATGAGAGTGCCTCGTAGCATGTCTTGCCGACCAGGTAGTCGAAATTCGCCTCCATGTCGAGCAGCGCGCCTGCGCCGGCGCTGCCGGCCTTCAGCGAGCTGACGAGGAAGACATCCGTGGAGAGGCCCGTCTTCCCGAGCAGATACGTGAGCATGGCGCGCAGCGAGACCATACCCTGCGCCGCGAAGTCGTAGAGCTTCAGCTCACCGACGCCGTCAGTGGCCACCACCTGCACGTCATAGGGCGGCGCGATGTCCGGCTCGCTGTAGAGCTCCGGGGAGATCCATCCCTGCCACAGCATCGTATTGCCGGCGTAGACGTCCACGCGGTACTCCTTCGGGTCCGAGGTGTAGAACTCGATGAACTCGCGGTCCACGTCGCACTGCGCGTAGATCTCGAGCGAGGTGCCATGGATCGGGCCGTTCTGCTGTTTCTTCAGTACGGGGTTGCGCCCCAGCGCGCGCTGGATGACACTGCCGGAATAGCCGTCCTGCAGGACGCGGATCTCGCGGGTCGTATGGTTCAGCGACTCGAAGCGGAAAAGATATTTAACTGCGTATGCCATTATGTCGTCAGTCCTTTCTTCTTGTTAGTGCCGTCGATGACCGCCACCAGGGCGTCACCGTCCGCCTGCAGGGTCCCGGTGACCTTCACCTCCACCTCGCGGGTCTCATAGTCACCGCCGCCGTAGGAATAGGCGCTGGATGCGACGTTAGCGCTGGCGCCGTAGTTGCCGCTGGCCACGTTGCTCAGGCCGGCCTTGACGGCGGAGCCAAGCAATACCAGCGCGGTACCGGCGCCGATGGCGATGGCTGCGCCCGCCGGGCCTAGGGTCTCCAGGGCGGCCTTGATGCCGAGCGCCGCGATACCCGTCTCGATGGCGATGCGGCCCACGGCCGTGGCCATGTCGCCGAACGCCGACATCGCGGCGTTCGAAAAGTTGCTCCAGGCGTCTCCGCCGGTGAGCAGGTCGCCGATCAGCGAGCCGATGGATTCGCTCAGGCTAAGGGCTAAACTGCCGACCACCGTCTCCACCTCGCGCGACAGGTCCACCAGCGCGCCCTTGTCTATCTCGATGCCTACCTGCATGAACACCTTCCCGCCGATGGCGGCGTTCAGCTGTGCCTGCAGCTCGGTAGTATCTATGGTCTGGGGGATGAGAGCGCCGCCGGCGGACGTGGTAGCGCCCGCCATAGGGATGCCGGCGACGGACAGGTCCAGCGCCGCGAGATCCGCGCGGCTCTGCGCGATCTGCTGCTGGAGCTCCAGCTGCTTCTCCATCTCGGCCGTCTGCTTCTCCGCCTGGGAGCGGATGCCGTTGACGTATCGCAGCTGCGCGGCCTTCTCGTCCGTGAGGCTCTTGACCAGCGACTGCTGGCGGACGTACTGCTGGTTCGCCGCGTCGACGGCGGCGGGGGAGCTGGCCGTCAGGGAGACCATCTCGTCCATCAGTTCCGTGCGGCGCTCCTCGATCGGGACGAGGAGGCTTTCCTTCTTATTGATGTCCGTGACGATCTGGTCATAGGCGGCGAGACGCTCCACCAGCGATACGGTGGCGTCGCGCATCTTCTCCTTATTCGTAGCGATGCGGGCGTCCAGGTCCGCGATCTCGCGCGTCAGGTCGGACTGCTGGCGGTCCAGCTTATAGAGTTCCTCGGAGATCTGCTCGGCCCTGCCGGCCGCGCCGAGAGCGGCGCCAATCTGCTGGGCGTTGCCGGTCAGGAACATGTTGGGAAGGGACGAGGGCATCAATTGCTTCCCCGTCAGGATCCCGACAAAATTCTGCTTGAAGTTCGCGCCGAGTACGGCGAAAGTCTTCTTAAAGTTAGACTCGAACTCCGCCACACTCTGCCCGGTCTCCTTATTGATGTCGTGGAAGACCTGCCGGTATGTCTCGATGTAGGCCGCGGTCTGCATCTCCAGGTTCGCACCGGCCACGGTGTTCTTGAACGCCTCGGCCTCGGCGTTGAGCGCCTTGAAGGAAGCCACCGCCCCTGAGATCCCGAGCGCTGCGATTCCGACGCCGAGCGTGGAGACGCTGGAGAGCAGCGATCCCAGCGCCTTTGCGCCGGTGCTGCCGGCCTCGCTCAGTTGCCGGCCCATGCCGCGGATAGCGGAGGCGAACTGTTCCACCTTCCCGGTATCGACGCCGAGCATGTTGCCGATGGAGCCGAGCGCATTGTCGGACACCTTGGCGAAGTCGCGCAGTTCGGCCTTCGCCGTTTTCATCCCCTTCGTGAATTGCGAGGTGTCGGCGCCGACGTTAACCTTCAGATTCGGTTCGTTTGCCATGGTGTACTCTCTTTAAGAATTTTTCGACCTCAACCTGTTTTTCCGCCTCGGTAAGGTCTTTCAGGCGTTTGATTTCTTTTCCTTCACGGTCCGGGTCGTCCCAGGGCATCGCCCAGAATTTCACCGGATCGGCCGTCCTATGTTTCTGGGCGACCTGCAGGTTCCACAGCCGGAGTGTCGCTCCTCTCACCAGCTCGCCGATGTGTTTCCTGTCCGCGCGCACCTTGTGCTCATAGGCGTCCATCGCCTCCCAGAACTCGCCCGGGCGCATCTCGTAGAACTCGATGCGGCTCATGCCGAGCAGGCCAAAGGCCCAGCCCCTGATCTTGCCGATGCTGAGCGGCTCAGGGGCCGCGCCGTCAGCTACCCTTTTTTTGCCTCAGGCTTGATGCCCTTCGGCGTCATCTGGTCCGTGAAGATCCTGATGAACTCCGTAATCGTCTGCGCGTTCGACAGCGCGCCGACATCTTCGGCGGTCATCCTCTCAGTGTCGCCCTCCAGCCGTTTGCCCTCGTTAATGCCCGCGGCCAGCAGGCCCGCAAGGTCGGACGGTTTGAGGTTATCGAGGTTCGAGAGTTCGCGCATGTCGTCCCGGCCGGAGCTCGCAAGGAAGTCGACAATGGCGTTCCAATTGAGCTCCACCCGAAACGTGCGGCCATCCGTAAGTGTGATGCTGTTGTTCATACTAGGCGGACTTAGTGAAAGCACCGACAATCTTCAGGTCCACGTTCAACGTGGTGTCGCTGTCGACCGCCGCGCTGGAGCTCTCGCTGTAGCCGGTGATGATGGCCGTGCCGGTGTAGGTGTCGCCACCCGTGCAGGTGTACGTCACGGTCACCTCAGCTTGCGCGCCGGTCTTCAGCGCCTGCTCGATGACGTCGTCGCGGTCCAGCTGCGTGAACGTGCCGGTACCGGAATTGAGAGAGAGCAGCGCGGCCAGGCGGAGGGTGACGTCGTGGCGGACCACGGACTCCTGCTGCACGCCGGCGTCGTCCTTGGTGATCGACGTCTTGGTGACGGCCGCGATGTTCAGGTCGTCCTGCGTACGGCCCAGGATAGTCTTGGAGCCGATCTGGACTGCAATGTTATAACCTTCAACCATGGTATTATGTTTTTAACTAGTTTGTTTGACGAAAAAGTTCATTTCGATGGACCAGACGCCCTCCTGGCAGTCCTTGGTCGTGGACCGGTGCCGGATGATGTACTGGCCGTCCGCATTGGCGTCAAGCGCCGCGCGGATGGCGTCGGCCTTCTGCTGCGCGCTGTCGAACACCTTGTCGTAGACGCGGATGACGCTGTCTGCCGTGATCTGGTACACCCCGTCCTTCGTGCGCCACTCCTGCGTGGTCTGCTCATAGACTGCGTAGGGATAGGACTCCGTCTCCGCTTCAGCGAGGAAGAAGGGACAGACATTCTTGCAGAGCGAGGTCAGCTGTGTGCCTATGGATTCAGTCATCGGTCGTAGAGTTTGTCTTCCTGCCTTTTCAGGCTGTTCTTAAACGATTCAACAAAAGGACCCTCCCATCCTGCGATACCGGCCTCGAAGAAGTTCCGCGGCTGGATGCCGGTGGAATTTCTGCGGCGGCGCGCAGCGGCGGTCTTGCGGTGCTTCACCGGATTCTTGAAGTGGTGCGAAGGGTCGCGGTTCTCCAGGGTACCGTAGTTGATCCAGTACGCTTTGAACCAGTCGGCGATCTGCGCTCCGCTGGGATTCTGATGACCCTGCGCCTGCCTGTTGTTGAACAGGCCGAACACGGCGTTCAGCTTTCCGTTCGCGGTCTTCACCACCTTGTACCGGACCAGCCGGTTCCAGCGCTTCGGGATCCTGGACTTGACGGTCCGCGCCGACACCTTGGACGCATCCTTCAGCGCCTGGCGCGAAATCTTCAGCAGGTTCTCCGGCGCGTTGTCGAAGACCTTCAGGCAGTCGTCAAGGCCAGAAATGGTGATCCCTGTTGCCATTACTTCTCAATGGTTGAAGCGGTGATGATGCAGAACGGAGACATCCTGTCGATAGGGTCGATGCCCTTGATTTCGTACGGAACGCCGTCAATCTCCAGTTCCATCCGGGTATTCATGCCGGGGACCTTGTAGGTGGTCACCGTCATGCCCGTGCGGGCTTCCAGATTGTCGTCGCTGACGTACTCGTCAGTGAGCGGCTCCAGCTTCGCAAACAGCCGGCAGTGCTGCGTCCGGCGGACGGTCTTCTGCCCCTGGTCGCCGATGGTGCGCTCCACGGAGTAGAACGTCACCAGCGTATCCAGCTCGCCTATGTTCACCCTGTTATCCATCACTTCACCCCCCACGTCCTGTACGAATCCAGCAGGCGCGTCGAAGCCTTCGGCAGCGTCTCCACGGAATCCACCGGGTTGTTAAAGAGTGCAGCAGCATGGAGCAGGATGGCGGCCTTGATGTCGGGCTCGACCTGGCCCGGTCCGGCGGTGTAGTTCACCTCAACCGCCTCGCCGGTCACGTCGTCCGCGAATTTCAGCACGGTGCCGACCAGCTGGTACTTGCTTGCTTCAAGAGTGTTGCCGTCGACCTTCACGCTGGAGATCTCCTTGACGGGTCCCTCCAGCGGGATGGTCTTGGCAAACGGTCCGGTATAGACGAAAGACGACTGCGCGATGATCGCGCCGATGTAGTGCTCGGCGGAACGGATGGCGGCCTTCAGCTTCAGCTCGAGGTCAGAATCCATATCCGTCGTGGTTAGGCGGATATGGTTCTTAAACTCGGCCAGCGTGGGCTGGAAATTTCCGTAGGTGCGCTCAGTCATCGTTCGGAGGATTAGATGCCGGTCTTGATGTCGACGATCTTGCAGAACGCGCCGGGACGACGCACGCAGACGTCGTGGTACGCGATCGCGGTGACCTCGATGACGGCCTTGGCCTTCTGGGAGAACGGATCGACGATGAAGTCGAGACCGCCCCACTGCGGGACGAGGACCTCCTCGAAGTTGCCGAAGACGGCAGCGGAGCAGATGCCGGCGGCGCTGCCCTTCGTCAGGTTGGACGGGATGGCGTTGGTGACGTGGACGTCAAAGCCGTTGGCGCGGCCGTCCTCCATGATGAACGAGGAGGTGCTGGCCACCTTCGGAGTGACCTTCATGTCGCCGGCCACCTTGCTGTTGGTGACGTAGGACAGGCGGCCGAACAGACCGTTGGACGCGCCGACCTTGGACTCCATGCCGACGATGGAGGCCCAGTCGATGGCGCCGCCGTTGGTGCCCATGGCGATGGAGTTGACGCCGGAAGCGGCGAGGATGCCGGTAGGCTGGCCACTGGAGCCGGAGCCGTTGAAGATGGCGGCGTCGAGGGACTGCGCATGGGCGGAGATCAGCTCGTCCCAGATCAGCCGCTCGACGGGCTGGGCGCTCTGCTTCAGCAGATCCATGGTGTAACCCGCGAGGATCTGCAGGCGGTGCGGCGTCATGTCGACAGCGGTGTAGCCGGGCTTGGCCACGGAGGCGGCTGCCTCCTCGGCGAGCCAGCTGGCGGCCGCGGAACCACCCTTGACGATGCGGGCGTTGCCCTGCATGCCGGGGATGTAACGTACGCCGGCGCGGACACCGACCATCGCGTCCTTCAGGGCCTCGACATAGGACCACTCGGTGATCGCCTTGAACTCGGGACCGTAGCCGGGATCGGTGGCGTTGTTGTAGTCGCCGCGCTTGTGGGAGTACGCGACACCCAGGAGGACGGACGGAATGGCGTAGCCCTGGACGGACTGGCCGCAGTTCGAAAGCTCCTTGCGGGCCTCTTCGTGCATTTCCGCCTCGAAGCCGGTGAGGCTACCAGCAGTAGCCTCGCGCAGGAACTTCGTGATGGAGAACCGCTTCAGCTCCTTCTTCTCCTCGGGGGAAAGAACGCGCTGATTCAGGAGGGCGCGCTGGGCGGCCTCCTCGATCTGTGCCTCACGCAGTTCGGTGGTGAGGGATTCGACCTCGGCAGCCAGAGCTTCGCGCTTGGCGGCGTCGGTCTCTGCCTGGCAGGCGTCATTCTTGGCCTTCAGGTCAGCAGCAATTTCGTACGATTTTCTCATTGCTTTGGGGTTTTAATTTGCCAGTTGCCGCTTGGCTCTGGCGATGGTTAAACGGATATGTACGTCGTCCACGTTGGAGGTTTTCACCTCGTCCGCGGGCTTTTCGTTTTCTTCGACATCGCGCTGCTCGGCGTCGGGCTGTTCCGCCTCGGGCTTCTTGCGCTGCGCCTCCAGGGCGGCGCGCTCCTCGGCGATGCTGCGCTTGACGGCGTCCGGGTTGGACGGGACGTTCACGACGGAGATCTCCATGAGGGTAATCTGGTCGTAGTAGTAGACGTCCGGATCCTCGCCGTCGCGCCGATCGCCCCAGTGGCCGCGCTCGGAACTGAAGCCGACGGACACGCCGCTGATGGACCCGAACACGACCTTGCGGAACACCTTGTCTGCCTTGCGGTTCAGTTCGGCCGGCTCGAAATAGACCTTGACCAGCAGCTGGTCATTCTCCACGCGGGCCTCGCCGCGACCGATCACGTTGTCCGGATCGTCGCTGTCGTAGATGTCGTGCTGGTATCCGATGACGCCGTTCTTACGGAACCGGCTCAGGTCCCAGCCGTCCGGCTTCAGCACGGTGCCGTAGCTGTCTACGGTGCCGTTGCTGGCGACGAACTCGACCGAGCGTTCCGCCTCATTAATGGCGCGAATCTCGACCTGTTCAATTTGCCGGCGCAGGATGCTGTCTTTCTTTTCCTCTGCCATGGTGTTACTCGTTTTGCGTGCTATTATCGACGACCACGGCCTTGCCGGCCTCGTCGATCTGCACATAGTTCATAGGCATCCGCGGGAAGTCCAGGCCCGGGAGGGATTTCATTTCCTCCAGGCGGCGCGCCTCGTTCGGCGTCATCCAGCCCGCGTTGATGCCGGAATTATAATACTCGGCCCTGGTCTTGGCGTCGCCGCGCATCAGGCCCTTCATGTCAAATTTTACGGAATACTTCCCGCGCTCGTCCTCACGGAACAGCTTACTCTCCAACTGGACCTCGATGCGCTTGCAGATCGGGCGCAGGGAGAACTCGCCGAAGAAGATGTTCTGCTGCTCGATGTTGGAGAACGTGGCATGACTCAGCTCGGCGAGCAGGTGCGGCGGAATCCCGAAGATCCTGGCGATGTCGCTGATGCTGAAGGTCTCCGTCTGCAGCAGCTGGGCCGCGAGCGGGGAAATGCCGACGTCCTTATACTTGACGCCGTACTCCAGCAACGGGGTTTCGTAGTTCTGCGAGCTGGCCTTAAAGTGCGCCATGAACTTATCGAACTGGTCTTCGCCCAGGCTGTTCTCCATCTCCAGCACGCCCTTGATATTCCCGCCACGCTTATAGAACTCGCCGCTGAACTTGTTTGCGGCGATGCCGCGCCCGATGGCGGCGGCGTTGTAGGAGATCGGGTCGATGCCGGTCAGGCCGTCACGGGTGAACAGCATGACATACAGGAACTCATGCTCCAGGTAGGTGCCGTTCAGGTAGCTGAACGTGGGATCCGGGCAGTTCACGCGGTACCCCTTTACGCCCTCGTTGAACAGGACGGTGACCCAGTCCTTGTCTACCGGATGGAGCGCCACCGGATTACCGGCGGAGTCTCGCTCGATCGGGCCGCAGAATACGCCCTTGCCGAGCAGCTGGGCGATATTGCGGAACCAGTAGGTAAAGGGATCCATGTAACCGTTCGGTGCTACCCGAAGAAGCCGGGTCGCCGGATGATCGGCCGCGTCCTCATAGCCGGCGTCGGTCACGACCTTGACGGACTTCGGGAGGCTGGCGATGTTTTCGGAAAGCAGTTTGATTGCGGCGTACACCGCAGTAAAACGCAAAGCGGAGTCTTCGTTAACGGAGACTCCGAAGTCGATGCCATTGCTTCCGTGAAAGACGGGCGAAGAAGGGATAACCCCGATGGACCAGCCACGGAGGGCAGCACCGATGCGGTTGCGTAACGGGATATGATTAGACTTTGCCACCATCAATGGTTTTCACGAAGATGGCAAAGAAATCTCTTAAAAATCAGGAATTTGCATATACTTGTTGCATATACTTTGCACGGCTAAAATTTAACCGTCCGAAGTGTATGCGTCGTGTAGATTTCGCCGGTCTTTCCGGACGTCTTTGTGAGCCACCCGCCGACCGCGTCGACCAGGGCGACCACGCCGTCTATCTTGTTCCTGGAGCGCGCCTTGTCTAGCTTGATATTGGCGTTCGGGTCCTGGTAGATTACCACGTTCTGGAACATCCAGCGGATAATGGGGTTTCCGCAGAAGTTCAGCTCATGACGCAGGACGGAGGATTCCACCCACTTCGTAGGGACTGACATGTACCGGATGTTCTGCTGGTACTCCATCAGCTTCTCCTGGTACCGGCCGAACTTCCCGAGGACGTTCCACATTCCCCAGGGGTCGTATGAGATAGCCTTGACATCGTAGCGGTCCAGCTCCTGCAGCACGCGGGAGACGAACCAGTCCTCGTCGATCACGCTGCCGGGCACCGTCTCCAGCCAGCCCTGCTCCACCCACAGCCGGTAGTCCACGCGATCCTCGGCGCGTTTCGGCGCCGTAACTTTCTCCTCCGGTACCAGGAACAGGAACCGGGATACCTTGTAAAGCGGGAACCAGAAGGCCACGGCCACGATGTCAGTCTTGCGCGCAAGGTCGATGCCGACCCAGCACTCCGCCCCGTCGAGCTGCGCGCCGGAAATCTCGCGGTTGTTTGCAGCCACGTCATCGTCAGGGATCCATACGGACGGCGCGTCGACCCACATGTTCAGGTTCTTCGTCTTGAAGGCGGCCAGCGTGCTGCCACCCTTTTGCTTCGCCTTCTGGTAGGAGTCCTTCATGTATTTCGGCTTCAGGGAGACGCCGTAGTTCGGATTCACCTTTTTCCAGGTGGCCTCGTCATCCCATCGGTCTCCCTCGTCGGGTTCAAAGAGCAGAGCGAAGTGGTCCTCATTCTCCAGGAGTCCGCGCAGGATCTGGCGCAGGAACTCCAGATGCCCGAAGTATGGATAGGACGTATCCACGCCTGCAGTGGAGATTTGGAACAGCAGCGGCTGCTTGCGGGCGCCCATACCGGTCTGCACGACCTCCACAATCTCAAATGATTTCCAGGCGTGCGCCTCGTCGCCGATGCCGCAGTGCGGGTTCAAACCGTCTTTGTTCTTCGTGTCCTTCGACAGCGGTTTGTAGCTGCTCGACTCGAAGACCATGGAACCCTTGCGGAAATACTGCACGACGTCTGGCACCAGCCCCGACGCCATGGCGATCTGGACGGACGCCTCGAAGCAGATCTTTGCCTGCTCCTTATCGACCGCGAAGGAATAGACCTCAGCCGCGGGCTCTCCGTCTATGATCAGCATGATCAGCGCGATCACGGCGGCCAGCGTGGTCTTTCCGTTCTTACGCGGGACGTACACGTCGCCGTATGTGTATTTCCGCGTTTTGGTGGCCTTCCACTTAAAGCCAAAGATGGAAAGAATCACGAACCATTCCCACGGTTCCAGCTCCATCTTCTTCCCGGCCCATTCTCCTTTGAAGTGCTTCAGCCCGTCGTACCCGATGTCCTTATTGCCCCGGATGAAAAGCACGATCAGCCTGATGGCCGACCTGTCGAAATACAGGTCACCGCCCTCCTCGCAGCGCGCCATGTCTCTCCGCCATCGGGCCGCCGCCAGGCCGACCATCTCGCAAGCCGGAAGCGCCCCGCTCTCGATGGCGGACACATAATTCTCTACGATGCTATACGGCGACATATCGGTTATTGATCATCTGGTCCTTCGTCATCATTGACTACCATAGCAAAAATGGCCTTGAAACCTTTCGGCTTGTTATCTCCCAGCTCCATCTTCAGGCGCTGACGATCCACTGGAGAGAATCCGAAGTTGCTGCCTATCTTCAGCACCTTCTCCATGGCTGCGTGCAGCTGCTTCACGGATGGATTCTGCACCAGGAAGGTTCCGCGCTTTCCTTCCACCTCGACGTACATTCCTTTCTTCTTGATGTCCTCCTCGCACCGCAGCACGATGTCATACTCTATGGCATAGAACAGAATCTGCGCGCAGAACGTCGGGTCCAGCATCCCCTGCGCCGCGACCTTGCGGCAGGTTGCCCAGTAGATTTCACGCGCCCGGGGCGTGGAAGATTTTAGGCCGGATACCTGGCACTTAGACCCAATGTCTTCCAGGCGGACCGGCTCGCCGATGACGCTGGTCGGGCGCTCTCGGCAGGGCTGGTCCGTCCCCCTTAGTCTCTTAATCTCTTGCGGCAGTGGTTTTCGTCCTCGTGCCATATATATCTTGAGTTAGAATTACGCAATCCTTATATCGGTGTCAGTCACACATACGCGCGCATAATGCGAAGACCGGGTACTGAGAACGCGCCAATTTCGCACGCGCGCCTTCTTGACA
>Ga0310690_10005886_pt1 | contig 16382 bp, 15 predicted proteins | sample AusTroGonzalo_MG_2_FD_207661 | JGI IMG/M metagenome (GOLD analysis project Ga0310690, IMG submission 207661) | Bovine rumen microbial communities from tropical cattle in Woodstock, Queensland, Australia - Gonzalo_04 (v2) (version 2) | ecosystem: Host-associated > Mammals > Digestive system >... | reverse complement strand
GCAGCTCGACCCTCAAGACGGCGAAAGCCATCGCCCAGGGCTCGCTCGATCCCGGCACCGGCACCTCGCTCGACCTCGACGTGACCAACAATTCCAAGGCCCCGGTCTTCGTGGTGGTGAGTTCCACCGGTATTCCGGAGAAGGGCCAGGAAGTGGCCCGCGCCGACGGCTTGCGCCTGGTGGTGACCTACACGCTGCCCGACGGCACGGCCATTGACCCGTCCTCCATCGAGCAGGGTACGGACTTCTTCGTCAATACCTATATTACGAACACCAGCGCCTCGACCGACTACACGAACCTGGCACTGACCCAGATCTTCCCGTCCGGTTGGGAAATCCACGCCGACCGCATCGATGGCTTCTATCAGGACTTCCGTGACGACCGCGTCTACTCCTACCTCTACCAGGGCAGGAACTCCACCTCTGTGGTGAAGACCCGCATCACGGCCACCTACAAAGGCCGCTTCTACCGCCCCTCCATCATCTGCGAGGCCATGTACGACAACACCGTCGGCGCCTCCGTCCCCGGTGGCTGGTGCGAAGTGAAATAACTATGACAGAATAGGCGTCGGGGAGCAAAAAGCTATGTTTTTGCTCCCCGACAGTCATTTTGCGCCGCCGCGGGAGCAAAACCCAGCCGATTTGCGCCCCGACGAAGTTAGCCCGCTTCTGCGGGCCGGCCGGAACGGCCGCAGGGGTTTGGGGGCGGAGCCCCCAGTAGATAAGCAGCGGCTTTGCCGCTGCACTCCGACTATCTCCACAAAAAAAGCGCCTCACGGCGCTTCTCTTGTGGAGGTAGTCGGATTCAAATCATAGTATGATTAGGTATAAAATATGCTTTATATCACTGATACACAGATTAATAAATATTATTCAGTTTTGAATAGTGTATTTGGATATACCGAGTTTTCTGCGTAAATTTACGCGTAAATATAATACGCAGAATATGGCCGTAAAATTCTATCTGGACAAACGTCCCGCCAAAATATCTAAGGAGTACCCTATCCGGGTATCGGTTTGCATCAAGGGGACTACTTTGATCTCCACTATTGGGTATAGCGTCGATAAGAAGGTCTTCGAGGCAGGTCGTATAAACAAGAAAAACTACAAGAACGCCAAGGGTGTCACTGCCAAGGAATTGAACGCAAAACTGTCGGGGCTGGAATCCCACTTTGCTACTTATGACCTTGAAACCAAAAGCAAACCAACCAAAGAAGAGCTGAAGCGCCAGATTTCTCTGGGACTGATGGGTAAGGGAGAAGAGCAGGAGGCTCTTGAAGCGGCCACGCCTCAACAGCCATCCATCTTCGAGTACCTGGAGGAATTCAAAAAGGAGCAGAGCCTTGCCAATGAGTGGGCCTATGGAACCTTGCAGTGCTGGAAGACCTTCGGGAATCATCTCAAGGATTTCAATGCAAGTGTTACCCTGGACGACTTTAACGAATTCGGCATCACCAATTTCATCGTCTATCTTCGCGGAACGCTCGACATGGAGGAAAAGACGGTTCAGAAGCAATACTCCAATTTGAAGTGGTTCCTTAACTGGGCCATCCGCAAAGGGTACACGAAGCAAGATTTCATCAACCGGTATAAAGCCAAGTTCAAGGTATTGGAGAAGCCGGTCATCTTCCTCACAAAGGAGGAACTGCTCAAACTATACAACTATCAGATCCCGGCCAACGGGAAGGAAGTGGACCTTGTTGACCGGAATGGCAACGAGTACAAGAAGACTATCCACGATGCCAGCGGGCTTGCCAAGACCAGGGATCTCTTCTGCTTCTGCGCTTTCACTTCTCTCCGATACTCCGACATGGCTAATCTCAAGCGCCACGACATTCGCGACGGCATCCTATATATCACCACTCAAAAGACTAATGACCGGATTCCCATCGAGCTGAACGCCTTTGCCAAGGAGATCCTGAACAAGTATAAGAAGGAAAAGTATGACAATGACCTGGCCCTTCCCGTCATCAGCAATCAAAAGATGAACAAATACTTGAAAGTTCTGGGAGAATTGTGTGGATTCAACGACCCCATAACCCGGGTATGCTTCCGCGGAGGAAAACGCGTAGAAGAGACCTACCCCAAGTATGAGATGATAGGCACCCACGCCGGCAGGCGCACATTCATCTGCTTTGCCCTCTCCAGCGGGATTCCGCCGCAGGTAGTAATGAAATGGACTGGCCACTCAGACTATTCAGCCATGAAACCCTACATCGACATTGCTGAGAAGACTAAGGCCAATGCAATGAGTCTCTTTGAAATGGAGTTGAAAAAATAGACCAAGCGAAAGATAATTATTTGTTTTTTGACGATTAATTATTTATTTTTGCAAGCAATTGGAATATTTAAGGAGATAAACGACATGGTTATAGATTTTACAATCTCTAATTTTCGGTCGATCAAGGAGCCTCAAACCATCTCTTTTGAGGCAACTGATGACAAGCACCTTGAGCAGTATTATATAATCCAAAAGGGGAAGTATCGCCTATTGAAGATTGCCGCTCTTCTAGGAGCCAATGCTTCGGGAAAAAGCAATGTCCTCAAAGCATTTATGCTATTCCCCACCTTGATACTTAATCCGTGCGAAAACAAAGATTCGATTATTAAGTACAAAAGATTTGCTCTTGACGACATTTGCGAAAAGAGTGATTCTACTATGATTATCAATTTCATATGTGGACAACAAAAGTATAACTATGAAGTTCACTTTAATAATACATCTGTCACATACGAACTATTAAAAGTTGAGCCATTTGAGTCCGGAACTAGAGTACGTAAGGTATTTGAACGGCGAACCAATCCAACTACAATGTATGCCTCTGTCGTTTTAGGCGACAGTTACAAATCCTATGCTGCTAAGTTCAAAGATTTGTCTTTGAATCTTTTGCACAATAGGACGGTATTCGGTGCCTTCCAGAAGAGCAATGTAGAAATCCCATGGCTAAAAGAGATCAACGATTGGGTGAAATCTTATTGGCTGCCTGCCGTCAAAACAACAGATCAGCATTTAAGTGAATATACCACTGAAAGAATTCATGAAGGAGAGATACAAAAGAACGATGTCGTCAATATTTTAAAAAAGGCAGATATTGGGGTCAACGATCTGTCTATAAGCGAGAAGATTGAGACGTTACCAAAATCTGTGATAGACTACATTCTAAATAATGAGAACGCTCCTGAGGAATTAAAAAAACAGGTTAAGGAGGATCCCACCACAAAAGATCTTGTTGTAAAGCTTGCCCATAACGGGAAAAACGGCGCGGTACCATTTGATTTCTCGGAGGAATCACGAGGGACCCAGCGGTATTATGAGCTTTCCAGCGTTTTACTTATGATTGTTAAGGAGTCGCATTTCCTTGCCATTGATGAATTGGAGTGCCAAATGCACCCTGATCTTTATGAACATTTCATAACAACATATTTAAACAACTCGAAAGAATCACAGTTAATATATACCACACACATGCGTGAATTTTTATCGGATAGGGATTTATTCCGAGATGATAGCGTGTGGTTTACAGAGAAGAATGAAGAAGGTGTTTCCGAAGTATTCTCTCTGGCAGACTTCGGCACAGAAATTCTTCGCCAAGGGAATAGCCGATACAATGCATATCGCTCTGGCAGACTCGGCGCAATCCCTCGTCTAGGAGACACCCAACTATAATTAATTCTCATGGCACGTAAGCAATCCTATAGAATAGCGAAACCAGCTATTGTCATCATTGTAGATGGTGATGATGAGAAATGGTATATATCCCAAGCTCGAGATTATTACCCCCAAAATGCTGTCCGTTCTATAAAGATAAAGCCTGAAATGGTCCAGCATAAGCGTTGTAGAGATTTGTTTGAATCCGCCCATCAAAAACTAGATGAAGGCGCTTCGTCTGTTTTTCTTGTTTTAGATTTAGATACTATTAGGAAAGACGCGAAAGATTTGATTGACTTTCATAATCTTTATTCTCAGTATGTTATAGTTAAATCTGGAAACAAAAGCAGGAAAAACAAGTGGATGGAGAAACTAACAATTATTGTGAACAATCCTTGCCTTGAGTTTTGGTATCTTCTTCACTTCAAACCAACGACTAAGTTTTATAATGATTTCTGCGCCATCAGAAAAGATATCAGAAAGATTAATGCGTTATCGAATTATGATAAGAGTCAAGAGTATTACTACAGCGCACCTGACATCTTTACTAGGTTAGGCGGGCTAAAAGGATTGGAAACCGCCCGTCTTAATTCGAATGGCATCTCATTTAACGTCAACAAATGTAATCAATCAGGCATTTCAGAAATGTCCTTATTGTTCAATTTCTTTGATTCACTATAGTAGACTGGTTTCATTACCTTTAAAACTAATCTCCAACAAACAAGTCGTAATGAATTAGTTGCTCACAATCATCATCCAAGATTATTGTACGCATTCTTAATCATCGGAGGAAAAACGCAGAATGGAATCACGGTCTATAGTGATATGGTGGAAAGAGAACGCTGATATTGGCTCCTAAATCCCGTCTCGGAATCCAAAAGAATACACATCGCCTGAATCTGGAATCTCTCTTCGCTGAGGTTCCAGATTTCCGTATATCCTGGAACGGTGATGATCATCTGCTGTGAGCAGTCCCCCTCCGCCAAGAATCCCCGCATTCCCCTGACACCGTACCCTTTGCCTGGATCTGTGAGCCGAAGACGGGCATACAGACGATAACGCTCCGGCTGGGCATACTGAGACACGTGCGCATCAACAGTAAAGCATAACGTCTCAGTCTCAGCAGTAGCACGGTCAAACGTCACCAAAAATGGCGGAGGCATCAGGAAAGGATGAGCCACCGGCGTATGCTCATCTCCCATCAAAGCGAAGCCGTGGTATGCAGATATGAATAGATTATTCCCCGAGATATGTGATTTGTGGTCAAAAGGCGGCCGATGGGATTCTGCCGTGGTCTCATAGGAATTCCACAGCTTCTGCGATTCTGAGTCCAGGGATGCCCATGCCGCCATTGCCCTCCGGTGTATGGCCAAGTGCTCCAATTGGGCTGGCGTTCCCGGATACTGAGGTTTCACCCTCTTCCTGGTATAACAGCGGCCATTCCTGTGATAAAAGGTCACCTCGCCTGCGGAACCGTAGGCATCAGAAAGGAGTATTGAGGGCCTAAACAGGGGCATACCTTATACTTGTACTTTTGGGCAGGGCAATAGCAAATAAGTACCTTCTCAGGTATAACAAAGATAATCAGAATCAGCGACTTAATCAAGTGTCATAGTGCCTGCAGCGGCGTCAGCCGCCGCCTCTTTGTGTATATACTTACCCCTTGATGCATTCCTTCGGGCGGGTGATGTCGGTCGAGGAAGTGATGAGGTTGGGGCGTATGCCCCTGGGCAGGCCTATGGTGCTGGCAGTCTCGCAGACGCGAGGGTTGTAGCGGTGGCTTTGTGCGGCGGCTGTGAGTCTGCCAGTGCCATAGGGCGCAGAACGAGCGAAGCGAGTGGAGCGTGGCCCCGGAGGCGGTCTGGAAGGTGTGGGGGCCGGCGGGCTTTGGCGGTGCAAGGGCTGGGAGACCTTAGGCTCCCAGACCCCGACAAAGACCGGCGGCAGAAGGGTTGGACAGACGGCCTCCGGGGCCTGGGCCGGGACGGCCCATAACAAGGCTAAATCGAAGGATTCCGGTGATATCAACGCACTGACGGTGCTCCCCGGCGCAGTCTGTGGCTGTCAGCGTGGAAGGGCAGCGAGGCCGAAGGTCTTGAAGCCCTGGAACGATGACTGACACTGTCTGCGCCAGCGGACCGAAGGATCGCTTCCTGGATGCCCGGAACACTTCTGGCGGGATTCTTCCCGGCAGAGGTGTGGAGGAATAGCAGCCAGGTTAAACAAGCCCGTGAGGGCTTACCTTGGAGGAACAGGGCCAAATATGGACTGGCCCGCTTGTCGGGACAGTTGATATTTGGTACTGGGCCGACCCGCAGCTGTGCTGCACGTGGCGGCAGGAAGCTTACCTTGGGGCGAGAGATATCGGTCTCTTTCCTCTCCTCCCTTAATACGGGCGTGCATCATGTGGGCGGGGACCCGCAAGATGCGGAGTTTTGCGAAGGGCTAGGGCCGGGGATGGCCCTGGAGCAAAACTCCTTTCCTGCCGCTACGCCGACCGGACGGGTGGGATTGATTCTTTCGAAGGTAGGACGGAGCTCCTTAACATAATCCGGATTGTGTGCGAAGCGGAAACAAGCGCCGCTCGCGGCGACTTGTTACACAATCCCGATGGATTATGTTATGGCGCGGATTCTCGGGCTCTGACGGTAGGTCGAAGGGAACCGGCCGGGCGTTATCCACTCCCCTGTGGGGAGCCGGAGGGGCATAAACCAGCAAGAGTCTGTGGCCGGCCCCGCCGGGAACAGTCTCTTGACTGCATTATTCGATTCCATGCCTGATGGCTTTCTACTTTTCTTATGCAGGAGAAAGACTTTAGCCCCCCCCCTGTTTATTGCTCCAGAGGTTCATTTATCGGGAAAGGAATGGCACCGTATAACCCATTCACATAATTCTTCTGATAGTTTGAGTCATTACGTGGCGCATGGCCCAATTTATCTGTAGCCATCATCATAGGATATAAGACGCTTCGTTCAACCGGGTCTTTCTCCAAAAACCAAATCTGGTCGCGACGAAATAGGCGATTGGAAAGTAGGTGTGTATCATGGGTTGTAAAGAGAAGCTGAGCGCCATGCGGGTTTTTAACCGGACTATTAAATATCTGAATCAGGCGCCACGATATTAGTGGATGCATTTGAGAGTCCAATTCGTCAATGACGAGAATACGTCCATTCTGAAGCGCTTCTAGAATCGGGCCCGTTAGATTGAAAATCTTGTTCGTGCCCGCCGATTCGTTTTCATCAAGATCAAGAGATTTGTGCCCTACAGCATTCCCCTCCTTATCATATACAGTGTGCATTGATGATACCTCTATAATCGTACGTCCACGGAACTGTTCGATTAACTCAGAAGGAAAACCTTGGGGAAATGCTATCTTCTCGAATTCAACTTTTCGGGTTTCAAAATCTTCAAATCCAAGATTCATATTCCCAAGAAAGTCCTTTGCCAGCTCCTTATATTGCTCATTTTCATGAACCAAGCGCCGGGTATAACCAGCATAGTCTGAACCCTCAATGCCGGATAGAACTCGCAATTCCTTTTGAAACAGCGCAATAACCCTATTTGAAACATCGCCGCCTAGTTGACCAACTAGCGAAAGGAATAATCGGTTTTTGTTAAGACTGACTGTTATACTTTGTCCTTCTATGAAACCGACAGGGCTTGTTTCTATCTGCTCACCAACACGCAAGAAAAGTGTTTTGCCCGATTTTCTAGGAGCTTTAACATATAACCATTCCTTTACTATTGATGCCCGATTGTACTCAAAGCCATACGTATATGTGGTTTTGGAAGGAATGTCATATAACACTGCCTCAAATTTTGTGGGACGAGGTTTTTCATTGGTAAGAAGGAATGGTTCATAAGGGAGATCCTCGTTTTCATTGAGTTTGACAGACTGAACAATTATACGTCGCATGGTGCTAATAGCACGAAGGAAGTTTGTCTTACCACTCGAATTCGCACCATAAAAAGCAATTACATTAAGAACCTTGCTATTGCCAATATCGGTATATGCTCCTTCAATATTATCACGAAGACCATTGGATGCTGTAAGGTCAAGTGCCATTTCTCGCCCAAAAGAGCGGTAATTATCAACGGTAAATCTTAAAAGCATAGCGGTGTCGAGTTTGAAATACAAAGATAATAAAAGCACCACGAAAATCAAAACAATTGAGGCGTTTGCTCAAATATGACAATATGTCAGAAATGGCTCAATTCTTACATAATATTATGAAAAATTGTCAGTATTACCACCAAAGATTGAGTTAAATCCGAAATGGAACACGTTTTGCGTCTTGATTAAAACAACAATATATATAAAAATGAATACAGTTACAAAAAACAACCATCCTATTGATTCGGATACACGGTCTTTGATCTCAACTAGATACAAGACCATCACGAAGGCCGTGAACGGAGATTTCTGGGGCTCAAACTCGGAAACGGCACATAGTCGATATGTGGGTTCCTACGGACGTGGAACAGCAATCAATGTTAGCGACCTAGATGTGCTCATAGAACTCCCAAATGAAGAGTATGATCATTTCACCTCCTTAACAGGTAACGGGCCGTCAAGACTTCTGCAAGCGGTAAAAAAAGCCATCCAAGACTCATACCCAAGAACAGACGTTCGCGGCGATGGGCAGGTTGTTGTTGTTCAATTCTCCGACGGGATGAAATTTGAAATCCTACCTGCTTTTCGCAAGCTGAATATATGGGGAGAATGGGATGGAACATATATCTACCCTAACGCGAACATGGGCGGGAATTGGCTTTCCACCAATCCTAAAGCCGAACAAGAAGCTATGGCCGCTAAAAATGGTCCTTTTCAGAGTAATGGCTTGCTATTTGACACCTGCAAACACATTCGCTCCGTTCGAGCGGCACATTTCTCGAGCTATCACTTATCAGGCATTTTGATAGATTCTTTTGTGTTCTCTGTAATTGGCGGGTGGCATTGGTTGAGAGAAGGGGAACAGCGAAGTGGAAATGATGGAGTCTCTTTTGAACAGTCCTTGTTTGACGCTTATGAACGTAGTGCAAGCTGGATGGTGTATGCCCCTGGTAGTGGGATGAAGGTGGATGCATCTAAAGATTGGGAAGTATTAGGTAAAATCCTTAAAAAGATAGCACAGTGATGGACAAGTCAAAGACTAAATTGATACGGCAGATCATGGATGCTGCTGGAAACGTACTTTACACATACAGCGCTCACTGGATTATCGTCAACAAGCTTAAATCCGAATTTAAAGCAATTAAGGTTACTCAAATAATATTGACGGCCTTATCAACAGGAGGATTCTTAGCATCGTTAATAGCCGGAATCCCTTGGCTTAGTTGGATTGGCGGTCTTACTTCGGCAATAGCGCTTGCTTTGAACCTTTACTCGCTCAACTTTAATCTCCCGGATGATATTAAGAGCCATACAGATGCGGCCAACGAATTATGGGATGTTCGGGAGGCCTACAAAGACCTCTTTACGGATTATGATGATTTAACGAATGAGCAGATTCGCCAGAGGAGAGACGTGATAACCAAAAATGTTAGCCGAATCAACAAAAAGTATCCAGGAACTGACGAGAAATCATTCGCAAAGGCACAAAAGACCATCAAAAACTATATTTTTGATGACGGCGAAGCGGCAAACATCCTCAACATAGAAGAAGAGGCAAATGCCACCAATGTCTAGAGTTTTACAGGGTGCAACTCCCCTAAATAATCAGAAGATTGCCTGACTGGCTCCAGGGACCAGAATTGTTTAATACCAAATCTTTTAATCATGGGAATCAAACCAGGACCAAAAAGAATTGCAAAAACGACAGGGAAGCCCGATAGGCGTCAACGCGATAATAAGAACACGCCCGGCAATACCCCCTCGTTAAAGCCGCATATCCATAAGAAAGGAGATTAAGGCATGCGATTATTTCGTTGCCGCCTACCGCATGCGGTTAAGCAATTAAAAAAAGCATGACACTCATATGCTCGGAGTGCCATGCTTATTTTAATGTCACATCTGTCGGGAAAAACAGCCTCGGGTGTGGCTGTAATGGCTTTCCCGACATAAAAGAGGACGGCATGTCGGGAAAACTATTCCTTGGCTTCGTAGGTGGTTCCCCTTCCTGATCCAGATTGTTTGGCCATGCCTTTTTCGACGAAGGTCTTCAGGTGGCGCTGAGCAGTACGCTCCTCAAGGCCCAGGGCCTTTTGATATTCGGCGCGGGAGACAGGTCGTGCTTCCTTCAGCAGGTACTCATATCCTTTGATTTCCATCGGCAGTAGCCCGGCGTATCGTTCTGTCTTGGCAGCTGCCGCGGCAGTTCTGGGCAGGGTGAAGACAATGTAGGGCTTGTCGAAGGTGACCTGCGGGAGCGGGAGGCCTTTGTCGGAGAGTTCACGGATGGTGGTGAAGCCGAGGCCTCTTTGCTCGGCGAGGCCGAGGACGTCGAAGACGTACATTATTTTGGGGTTGCGGCTGAGGGAGGGCGCGGAGAAGGATGCTAACTGTTCCAGTTTCAGCGGGCTCACCGGGGCGCCGGGGGATTTGATGACGATAAAATCGTCGCTGATTTCCAAGTAAACAGGGGCGCCTTCAATATCATAATCGCGATGCAAAATCGCGTTTTTCGCGAGCTCGTTGATGACTTCCAGGGGGTAGTCATAGATGGTCTGGCGCTCGGCCTTGCTGCGGTCTATCTGATTGCCGATACGTAGGGAGTACCAGTCATAAAGAGCCTGTGGCTGGTTGGGCAGGGGCCCTTCCACCTTGAAGATTTCCTCTTTCCGGCCAGCCGAACGGTAAGTGGCACGAACCAGAGCGTTAGGGAAAGACAGTTGGGGGAATTTGCCAAAGAGAAGAAGGCCGACACCGGTGGGACGAAGGATACCGTCCGCAACATCCATCAGACCGAAACGCTTCATGTGCCGGATGAACTCAGGGGAACCTATTTCACATTTCAAGCCAGCCTTTTTGATGAAGTTCGCGAGCAATTCTTCAGACAAATCGGCGATTTCGGCATCGAGAACCAGGCTCTCTTTGCTGGAAAGCACGATTTCAGAGGCATGGGCAGCATCTTCGGCCCTGCGCAAGGCAAGCTTTAGGAAATCCTTGTTCGCCTCGCGAATCTCATCCTGTAGGTCCTTGGGGTACATCTCAACCTCAATCCCGTTGTCCTCAAGATAGCGAATCCCCTTGCGGTCCACCGTGGGATCCGGATCTTCTATGCCGATAAAAACCTTGGCGATACGAGCATTGACGATTCGTTCCGAGCAGCCCAGCTTCGGCAAATGACGGGAACCAGGTGCACATGGTTCCAGGGTGGCGAAGAGTATCGAGCCGTCCAGCCGTTCGCTCCGACACTTGCGCTCAATGAGGGTGAACTCCGCATGGTCTCCCTCCCGCAACTCACCACGATACGCGGTCTCCACTGCTCCGTCAGGCTTAACCAGCACGGCACCGACGAGAGGGCTAACCTTCTCATCGTCACGCCTTTCCTGCTTTGACGTCTTCATCACTTCAAGCGACAGACGCATGTATTGGAGTTTTTCTTCTTTAGTCAATTCCATAAAATACTTGTTAGCTCTGCAAAGATAGGAAGTTTTGTCCAAAACCGAACAATACCTGCCTTACGACAAGAGCCAGGCAAGTGATTCTTTATTGGAAATATGGTTCTATTACTCTCGCCCATTTCTCATAAGCGTGCGGGAGTAAATGAACTCCATCTCGAGATAACTCTTTGGGCATTTCATCATTCACGGCGTATTCATTGAACAAGTCCACATATGTACAGTTGTGATTCTCGGCTATTTGTTCAATTACTGTATTTGCCCATTTGATTTTATCGTTATCACCTACATACTTTCCAAAATCAGTGTTATTGACCGGTAATATACTCTGTAAAAAGATTTGGGTACCAGGAAGAGAGTCACAAAGGGCGGAAACCAATTTGTCATACTTTTCAGTGAAGACATCCTTCGGCTGTAAATGTAAGCCATTTATTCCAGCCATTACAAATACTTTTTTAGGATGAACTCCCTGAATGGATGGAATTCTTAGCATCATTCCGTCCATATTGTCCCCAGGATATCCCAAATTGCATATTGAGACGGATGGGAAGTATTCACGAAAATCGCTACCTCGAGTAATTGAATTCCCGTAAAAGACAACATCAAAATCAACCCCAAGTTTCTGGAAGGAATTGTTCCAACCCTGAATACACCAATAGTCGACACGATGCTTAGGGTTCATCTCCCATAAACCCAACCTGTTCCCCATCCTACTGAAAAAGTTTGTTTTAATAGCGCCGATGTAAAAAACAGCTCCAAGAAGAAGGATGTTCAGCAACAACGATAGAATCAAGAAGGTCGATTTCTTTTTCATTTCCCATGCAAGAATCCCGGCCCCGCGGATTCGGCTAAAGCCATAATAATACAAAAGTGTGGAGCCGTTTCGTGTTCACTGAACTGAGGTTCCGGAAAGACCCTGAGAGATGAATACGACCGATACTCCACACTCGACTATATGGAGCACGGTCTATTGTCCACGAATGGGTACAATATGGCCTACTACATTAGCATAGTCGAGCGGAGTGTCTTCATCGTCGTCCCTCTCGAAATTTTCCGGATTTCAGTTCAAGACAACGCGAAAAACACTTTCGCTAATATGTATACTTCCCGTAGGAAGGATACGCAAAGATACTGATTTTCGGTCAATATTAAAATGCAGTCTTTATAAATCTATGATTAGGCGTGTTTTGACTTGCTGTATTTACCCTGGGCAACGTGGACAAGTTGGCCGCCACGGCACCATTCGGCGATGTACTTCTGAGCGGTTTTGGCGGGGAGGTTCTGGGAGGCGGCAAGGGCGTTGAAGTCCCTGGTCTCGAAGCTCTCCGGCAGGGAGTCCCAGAAGCGCTGCTTGGTGAGGGTACGGATGGCTCCGGGGACGTGGGATAGGGTCGTTGACTTGGGCAGGGTGCAGAAGACGGAGACGATGTGTTCCAAGACGGTGGCGGCGATGAGAAGGGCGTTGTCGTAGTCTTCATCACGGCAGATGACGGTATCGGCAAAGTCGCCGTCTTCCATCAGACGGAGAAGGGAGAAGACCATGGCGATTCGGAAAGTGACAAGGCCGAGGCGGCGTATGGAGGGAATCATTCCTTTGCCGTAGGTGGCGCTGTAGCGGAGCTGGACGGATTCAAACCACTGGTTGAAGCGGGGCTTCTGTTCGTCGGTTATCTTGAACAGGATGGGGCCTGCGGCGAGGAGGGCCGTGTGGAAGTCCTGGAGTTCTTTGCCGAGGTCCATGAAGTAGTCGTCCAAGGTGGGAAGGTCGTCATCGGCAAAGACGTCGTCCCAGACGAGGCGGGTTGGCAGACAATAGAAGATGAAGCGGGAAAAGAGGCCGTTTTCGGCATCGGTGATGAGATTGAGGATCTGCTGGGGCGTGCCGGAAAGGACGGTGGAGAGGCGGGGATTCTTGATTTCCGCGAGCTCGTGGTCTTTGCGGCGGTAGTAGGATATCTTCTCGTGGTGGAAAGCTTTGCGGAAATCGTTGGAGTAGTTGCCGTAGTCGGAGGCGAAGGTATTGGCGAGGGTATCTCCTTCGGTCTCGAACATGAGGCCGCGCTCCTCGTTTTCGAAAAGAGCCTGGCACATGGCGGTGGCGCTGGAATCGGCCGGGATGAAGAGCATGCGGGTGGGCGGCTCTTTGGGCTTGTCCATGGTCTGGCGCTCTTTGGGTTTGGCTGCGTTGTATGCGGCCTGCTTTTGTTCGTATTCTTCTTTGTCTTTGCGGTTGCTCTCGCGGATAGCGTCGTGGATGGGCTCGGCCAGGTAGTGGCAGTAATCCAGGATGCCTTTACCAGCGGAGGCGTCGGCAGTGACGAACAGGTAGAGGTTGGGGTAGACTCGGTGTCGTTTATAGACGCCGCTGACGCCGGGGAGAAGGGCGGAGATGACGGTGACGGCTCCAAGGGTGAGCATATCCCTGTCCTGAGGGGCTTCGGCGGCTTCTACCACCTTCTGGAGAAAGTCTGGGAGAGGGTAAGGGAGACGGTCTGAGAAGGTAGGCAATTCCTCCGTTTCCTCTGAATCCTCTGTTTCCTCTGCCTGGGAAACGGAGGTTTTGGAGGTTTTAGAGGAAATGGCGACGGAAATGCCGTGCTCTTTGGCCTTCTGGAAGAAGGTCTTGACGGTGATGCCAGAGCCGCCCGATTTGAGGCAGGCGGTGTACTGCTTGTCGGCCTCAGCCTGGTTGTAGTCCGGGTTATATCGGCTGATGCGGTGGAAGTACTGTCGACCTTCTTCACCTAGGGCGTCTGAGAGGGCGAAGGCGATGTCTCGCCAGTTGTCGTAACCGGCGGTGATATCTTTGCCGGATTCTTCAATACGGCGGGTGACGGTATCGATTTCCTGCTCGATTTGGGTGCCAGGGGTGGTGGGGGCCTGGGCGGGTTCATTGGCGGTATGGAGCCATTCGGCTGGGTTGAATGTCTTTTTATTCATGACTGGAAAGGAGTTCGGGATTGATGTAAACGTGGGGGTCGAAGGGCAGGAAACAGGCACGACTGACGTCCTTGCAGCTTTTGTCCGGCTCGATACCGTAGGTGCTGATGCAGTAGGCCGATACGGCGCGGAAGAAATCTTCGTGGGGCAGCTCGGCAATATTGATGGGAATGATCCATTTGAGGCCATCGCCGGAGGGACTGCGGAAAAGGAGCTGGGTGGCGAAGTATTCGTCGTGGAGGAGAGCATCGTGGAGATGCTGCCACTGTTGTACGTGGTCGAAGTCCACGCAGAGGAGGCCTGAGTGCTCGATGAGGGCGTTATCGGCCCGGGAGGAGAAGGTGCCGCTGAAGGTGCAGTAGTGGAAGTGGGTGCGCTTGTATAGTTTGGCACGTTTGGTGTCCGTGAAGGCGCGGATCTCTTCCGTTTCTTTGCGGGCGTAGTCGCCGCGGATGTAGTTGTAGGCATCGACCAGGGTTATGTCCTTGTGTGGCACCGTGTTGGTAACGGGAGCCTTGAAGAAGGAGAAGTGAACGAGTTTGGCGTCGTGAGCAGTGGTGGTCTGGATATCCCTTGGCCCGTAGGGGCTGTAGCCCTCCTCCAAGTGAAGGAGGAGGTCTTCGTTGATGGCGATGAGGAGTTCTTGACCGGCTTTCTGCCAGTAGAGCCGGGCGAAGTCGAAGCAGTCGCCGGGCGGGATGGCGTCGAACTGGTCTTTGTGGCGGGCGATTTCGTCGGATAGTTTCTGGTCCGGGTGGAGTTTCTCGTGCCAGATGTGGAGGGTTTCGGCGCCCCCGGCGTAGGGGTTGCGGCAGATGCCGCAATCCCGTCCGGAGATTTTCATTACGGTCTCGCCGGGGTAGAACTGGCGGAGGATGTGGGCGTATATGCCGGTGCCGTAATGGGTTTGGGTTAGGATAGACTCGCGCGTGATCATTTGTCGGCCCTCCGCTGGTTGAAGAGTTTGAGGGCAAGATCCACGTCGGTGACAATCTTTCGGCCGTTCTGGCGGACCGCCTCGCAGATGATGTGGTCCTTGTAGTACTGGGCGGTCTTGTGGGAGACGTGGAAGAGTTCCTCAATGCCTGCAAGGCCCTAGACCAGGCGTCCGGTGGGCTTATCGGCCTCGGCTGTGATGTCCTTTCCGCCATCGGCGGCTTTCTGTATGAAGTCTTCCATCATCTGGAAGAATTCCCCTACCGTAAGGGTGTAGAGGGGCTTGGAAGTATCAAAACCATACATAACGTTTTTGGGGTTTTGATGAATGCTCGCCGGGTCTTCGGAAGATAAGTCTCTGCGGGCACATCTTGCTCTCCCCATCAGTTCGGCTTCCGTCCTCCCTGAAGGATCGCCGGGACAAAGGAAACCACTCTACACAAAAAGAGCATCTATCGAGGCCAAGAATAGACCAAGATAGATGCTGAATAGATGCGAATAGACTTGATTATCAGAGCTGTCCGCGAGCTTGAAGGTCTTGGAAGCTTTGAGTTAGCTGGCCGGCGGTAATGGGCTTTTCGGTTTGCCAGTCCTTAAGAACGCCGTCAATTATCTTCCAATTCTCTTTCCGGTGAGGGGCGAAGAAGCCGTTTTTCACGCAGAAACGGACGAAGTCAGTACGCGGGACATTCAGCTTGTTGTCTTCATCGATGAGGTTCTCCTTCCGGGCGTGGTCCAGGACAGCCGCATAGGGTTTCGGCTTTTCCTCCCTGATAGGAGTTTTGGGATCGCCCATTTCTATCTTACGGATGTCCATGATGTATCCCGGCAGCTGGAGACAAGCAACAAGGATGGAGAACACAATGACGAAGAATAAGTTCCAATCATGGCTAAAGGGGTTGTCAGGAGATTTGTCATACATCCAGACGAGGACTAAGCCAACAAGCAGCACGGCCAAGGCTGACAGCGCCATGTAGACCACGAGCTTGATGGTCCGCCGCATCTTGCGGTAGTGTTTGTCTTCGCCGGGTATGTTAGTATTTATGGCGGATATAGTATAGTTTCAGTTTACGAACAAAGTTAGCAAAAGTCCGTGGATAGTGGAGCCGAGTATAGTTAAAGAAAATACGCAGAACTTACGGTATTATGCGTAAAGTTCTGCGTAAATCTTACAACAAGCTGATTATCAGTCTTGTTTGTGGAGATAGTCGGAGTCGAACCGACGACCCCCTGCTTGCAGGGCAGGTGCTCTAGCCAACTGAGCTATACCCCCGTATGGAAATAAAAAAAGTAG
>Ga0310690_10005885_pt1 | contig 16385 bp, 9 predicted proteins | sample AusTroGonzalo_MG_2_FD_207661 | JGI IMG/M metagenome (GOLD analysis project Ga0310690, IMG submission 207661) | Bovine rumen microbial communities from tropical cattle in Woodstock, Queensland, Australia - Gonzalo_04 (v2) (version 2) | ecosystem: Host-associated > Mammals > Digestive system >... | reverse complement strand
GGACCGTGTTGGACCGACCTCCGGTGCATCTGTTGTCCCGCCAGGGGCATGGCAGAGTAGCCGCGTCGGGATCGGATAAGCGCTGAAAGCATCTAAGTGCGAAGCCGGCCGCAAGATTAGATTTCCCTGAGGGTCGTCACAGACGATGACGTTGATAGGCTGCAGGTGTAAAGACGGCGACGTCAAAGCCGAGCAGTACTAATTGCCCGAGACTTCCGCCGTGGAGTCGGTGTATATGATACATGAGGCTTTTGTGAGAAGTGTCTCTGCGCTTGACTTTTCCAGTTTGTGTCCATAGCATACAGCGGTTGACCGTTAACCGTTAACCGTTGAGAGACATTCAGGTGGCTATGGCATCGGGGTTCCACCTCTTCCCATTCCGAACAGAGCAGTTAAGCCCGATCACGCCGATGGTACTGCGCAAGTGGGAGAGTAGGTAGCCGCCGTTTTTCATGAGAGCAGGGCTTCAGTCGAAAGACCGGAGCCCTGCTTTTCGTTTTCCTTCTTCTCAGTCCAGTGGGATAACTGCTTGCTCAGCCCAGGCAGATAATTCCGTAGCGCACTGGAATAATTTCGTAGTCCAGTGGAATAATTTTACAACGTAGTGGAATAAAACCATAATGCAAGTGAATCCATAACACAAGCAAATCCTTCGGATTTCTTTCGGATAAGTAAAAAGAAATATCTTAATATATTTGATTTTTTCGTCGTTTTGCAGTAATTTTGCGCCCCGTAATGAAATGGATTGATGAAAGCGGACTATAATACACAATTGGCAAAGGAAAAATTGCCGTTGAAAACAGATAATTCGCCACTTATGGCACCCGATTATATTTTTGAGGCTAGTTGGGAAGTATGTAACAAGGTGGGCGGCATTTATACGGTGCTGTCCACTCATGCTAAAACCATACTCGAGACCGTTTGTCCCAACTTAATCTTTATCGGGCCTGATTTTGGAGAGGCTAATCCGCTGTTTGCAGAGGATGTGACGCTCTATGCCGAATGGATGCGGACTGCGAAGGAAGAAGGTTTGCACGTAAGGGTGGGGCATTGGAATATTCCTGGCCGTCCTGTGGCATTATTGGTTGATTTCAAACCTTTCTTTTCGCAGAAGAATGAGATTTTCGGTCAAGCGTGGGAACTGTTTGGCGTGGATTCGCTGCATGGCTATGGCGATTACGACGAGGCCAATATGTTTTCTTATGCTGCAGCGAAAGTTGCTGCAAGCTTTTATTGCAACCAAATCGTAAAAAGCCACTTGCCCGAGGGTAAATTGCCTCGCGTGGTGTATCAGGCTCACGAGTGGATGACGGCTTTAGGGATGCTGTTCCTGAAGCATGAGATTCCCGAGATTGCTACGGTGTTCACCACCCATGCTACCAGCATCGGGCGCAGTATTGCTGGCAACAATAAGCCACTCTATGACTACCTGCCGGGCTACTTTGGTGACCAGATGGCAAGGGAATTGAATATGGAGTCGAAGCATAGCGTGGAAAAGCAGGCTGCTCATCGCGCCGACTGTTTCACGACTGTGAGCGAGATTACGAACCGCGAGTGTGCTCAACTATTGGAAAAGCCTGCTGACGTGGTGTTGATGAACGGCTTTGAGGATGACTTTGTGCCGAAAGGCGCGGCCTTCACGGCCCGTCGTCGTGCAGCCCGTAGATGTATGATTGAGAAGGCTAACCACCTGTTAGGTAAGTCGTTCTCGGACGATGCCCTTATCATCGGCACGGGAGGACGTTTCGAGTTCCGTAATAAAGGTTTCGACCTGCTCTTAGGAACCCTTCGTCGATTAGGTGAGCGCGGAGAATTGGAACGTGAGGTTATTGCTTTCATCAATGTCCCTCATTGGCATGCGTGGCCCGAGGTGATGGACAAGGTAAATATCATCTTTGTGCCTTGTTATCTCGATGGTAAGGACGGCCTGTTTAACCTCAACTACTACGACCTGTTAATCGGCAACGATATAGGCATTTATCCGTCGTACTATGAGCCTTGGGGCTATACGCCGTTAGAGAGCATTGCCTTCCATGTGCCAACCATCACTACAGATTTGGCAGGCTTTGGCTTGTGGGTGAAGTCGGTGCGTGAATCAAACGCGCAGCTTATGGCTGACAAAGATTTCGGCGTGGAAGTTATTCACCGTACAGATAGTAACTTTGACGAGGCTGCTGAACAGATGGTAACGTGTATCAAAGAATTTGCCACTTGTTCGCCTGAGCGCATCAAGAAAATGCGTGCTAGCGCAGCTGCTTTGTCCAAGCGTGCGCTTTGGAAAGAATTTGTCACTTATTACCGCGAAGCCTACGACTTTGCGTTGCGCTCAACAAATAATTATTAATTAGAAATTAGAAATTTATTATAGAATAAATATGAAACTACAGACAAGTAACTCAAACACTCCAAACTGGAAAGAAATCACGGTGAAGAGCCGTCTGCCTGAAAAGTTGACATTCCTCAACGAATTAGCACATAATCTTTGGTGGGCGTGGAACCCCGAAGCACGCGACTTGTTCAAAAGCCTCGACCCCGACTTATGGAAAGAGTGCGGCAAGAATCCCGTTCTGCTGCTGGAGCGAATCAGCTTCGAGCGCATGGCTCAGCTCGCTAACGATGAAGAGCTTATCGGGCGTATGATGAGCGTACAGGATAAGTTTACGAAGTACATGGCTGAAAAGCCTGACACGAAACGCCCCAGTGTGGCTTACTTCTGCATGGAGTATGGCTTGAATGCCTGCCTCCATATTTATTCAGGCGGTCTTGGCGTCCTTGCTGGCGACTATCTGAAGGAGGCTTCTGACAGCAACGTCGATATGTGTGCTGTCGGCTTCCTCTATCGTCTAGGCTATTTCACCCAAAGCCTTTCGATGGACGGCCAGCAAATTGCCACGTACGAGCCTACTAATTTTGCACAGATTCCTGTGGAGCGCGTCCTCGATGCCAATGGTCAGCCAATAGTAGTGGATGTACCCTATATCAATTACCATGTTTATGCCTACGTATGGAAGGCACAGGTGGGTCGTGTGCCTCTCTATCTTCTTGATACGGACAACGAACTCAATAGTGAGTATGACCGTCCCATCACATGGCAGCTTTATGGCGGCGACTGGGAGAATCGTCTGAAACAGGAGATTCTGCTGGGTATCGGTGGTATGATTGCTCTGCGCCAGCTTGGTATCTCAAAGGATATCTATCATTGCAATGAGGGTCACGCTGCTCTTTGCAACCTCTATCGTCTCTGCGAATATCGTCGTAAGGGTTATTCCTTCAACGAAGCTATGGAGCTCGTCCGCGCCAGTGGTCTCTATACGGTCCACACCCCCGTTCCTGCTGGACACGATTACTTTGATGAGGGCCTCTTCGGCAAGTATCTTAGTGGCTATGCCGAACAGCTTGGCATTTCGTGGCCTGAACTTATGGACATGGGCCGCACTAATCCGGGCGATAGCGGTGAGCGCTTCTGCATGAGCACCTTTGCCTGCAACACCTGCGGCGAGGTCAACGGTGTTAGCCTTATTCACGGCAACGTCAGCAAGAAGATGTTCAGCGGCATCTGGAAGGGTTACTTCCCCGAAGAAAACCACGTGGGCTACGTCACCAATGGTGTCCATTTCCCGACATGGGTAGCCACCGAATGGCGCACGCTTTATAAGAAGTACTTTGATAAGTCGTTCTTGAAAGACCAGTCGAACGCTTCCATTTGGGAAGCCATCTACCGTGTGCCCGATGAGGAAATCTGGAATACCCACATGGGCTTGAAGCGCAAGCTCGTTGATTTCATCCGCGAGGAGTTCCGCGCCACGTGGCTCCGCAATCAGGGAGATCCCAGCCGTGTTGTCAGCCTGATGAACAAAATCAATCCCAACGCCCTGCTCATTGGCTTCGGACGTCGCTTTGCCACTTACAAGCGTGCTCACCTGCTCTTTACAGACCTCGATCGTTTGGCTCGCATCGTCAATAACCCCGACTATCCCGTGCAGTTTATCTACACCGGTAAGGCGCATCCGCACGATGGTGCAGGTCAGGGTCTTATCAAGCGCATCATTGACATCAGCCGTCGTCCTGAGTTCCTTGGAAAGATTATCTTCCTTGAGAACTACGACATGAACCTCGCTCGTCGTCTTGTCAGCGGCGTGGATATTTGGCTTAACACGCCCACCCGTCCGCAGGAGGCCTCTGGCACCAGCGGCGAAAAGGCGTTGATGAATGGAGTTGTTAACTTCTCCATCAAGGACGGCTGGTGGTATGAAGGCTATCGTGAGGGAGCTGGTTGGGCTTTGACCGAGCGTCGCACCTACGCCAATCAGGACTATCAGGACCAGCTTGATGCCGCCACCATCTACAGCATGCTCGAGAATGAAATCCTTCCCCTTTACTACGGACGTGGCCCGCAGGGCTTCAGCGAGGGCTGGGTACAGGTGATGAAGAACAGCATTGCCCAAATAGCTCCTCACTACACCATGAAGCGTCAGCTCGACGATTACTACACCCGTTTCTATAACCCGCTGGCAAGCCGTTTCCACTACCTCAGCGCCTCCGACGGCGCCAAAGCTCGCGAGCTTGCTGCATGGAAGGAAATCGTCGCGCAACGCTGGGATAGCATCGAAGTCATCAGCTGCACTCAATTCGATGAGATGGAAGAGGGCATCCACAACGGCAAGGGTCATACCATTCAGGTTGTGCTGGATGAGAAGGGGCTCGACGATGCTGTGGGCGTGGAGCTTGTCACCATCACTACCGATGCCGATGGCGTTGAGCACATTTACAAGGTAGAGCCGCTTAACCTTGTCCGTCGCGAGAACAACATCTACACCTTCGAAGCCATCCACGAGATGAACAATGCCGGCACCTTCAAGACGGCCTATCGTCTCTATCCTCGTCATGCCGATCTTGCTCACCGTCAGGACTTCTGCTACGTCCGTTGGTTTAGCTAAGACTTTGTTTTATACTTAGAGGAGTGCACCAAGGCACTCCTCTTTTTTTTATAACGCGTTGGTCTACGTGTATCAACCCGTTAATACTCCTAAAACAGAAACGAATCATAGAGTGTTTGAGGTAAACGGTGATGCTGACAACGCATTGTATACAATTACCGATAGCTATTAGAAAAAACTTCTTATTGGGGAAATGACGCTATTTTTGTTTTTTTATGGTTGTTTTCTTTTCAAATTGTAAAATCTTTTCTATTTTTGCATCGAAAATGATAATATTCCGCCGTCTCTTTTATGTCACCTCGCACCGTCCGCCTCATCACCCTTGCCACTGCCGTCGTTTGGATGGTGGTGATAGTGGTTTGGTATCTCTACAACCCTAGTGCGAATCTTACCTCTTTCGAGCCTGGTGCGGACATGCGTCCTGAGGGAACAGAGCGCAAGTCCGACGAAGTTAGGATTGGCGAGTTCTTTATGGCCCATGAGGATGTCGCGATGCCTCCCGCTGCACTCTCTGACTCGTGGGCGGGTTTCCGTGGTCCGAACAGGACGGGTATTGTAACGCACACAATACCCATTAGCTTGATGGAAGGCGATTTCCAGACGATGTGGACTATCGAGACGGGCGAAGGCCATGCGGCACCTGCCATTTGGCGCGGGCGCGTGTATGTACTTGATTATGATGAGCGGCTCTCAAGTGACGCCCTCCGTTGCTTGAGTCTGACAACGGGCGAGGAGTTGTGGCGGCGGTGGTATCGTGTGCCGATGAAGCGAAATCACGGATTCAGCCGCACCATTCCCTGCGTGTCCCCGGACGGACAGGTAGTAACCATAGGCCCCGAAGGGCATGTGATGGCTTGCGATGCGATGACAGGCAAGCTTCTCTGGACAATCGACATGAAGCAACGCTACGGCTCGGAGGTGCCTTTTTGGTATGCCGGGCAGTGCCCGTTAGTCAGTGGGGACGAACTGGTTCTTGCACCCGCGGGGAAGGATACGCTGATGGTGGGTATCGACGTGTTGACGGGTATTACGCGCTGGTGGACTCCGAATGTCGCGGGACTGAAGATGTCGCACTCGTCGGTGATGCCTATGACGCTGGGTGGAACACGTACCTATGTGTATGCTGGCGTAGGGGGTGTATGTGGTGTGGCGGCCGACGGCGATGCACGTGGACAGGTGCTTTGGACGGCAAAGGGCTGGCAGCCGTCGGTTATCGCCCCGTCGCCCATGCAGATTGACAACCGTCGCGTGTTGCTTGTGGCCGGCTATGGAGCAGGCGGTGCTTTACTTGAGGTAAACCACGGTGGAAGTGGATGGACGGCAACGATATCTGAGCAATACAAGGCCGAACAAGGACTGAGCAGTGAACAGCAAACTCCCATTCTTTATGGAGGAGACATGATATTGACGATACTGCCCAAGAACGGAGGAGGTATGCGTGAGCGGATTTGCATCTATAACCCGTCCGATTTGCACCACACGGTGTGGAACTCTGCCAGCGACGAGCGTTTCGGGCTGGGCCCTTATGTGGTGGTTGACGGGAGGCTGTTTGCTCTGAAGGAGAGTGGTGAGCTTTATGTCTATCAGCTAGAGCGCGGCGGAATGACGTTGCTGCGCCACCAGACAGTGTTGCCCGATGGCGCCGATGCTTGGGGGCCGATGGCCTATGCTGACGGAATGCTACTGTTGCGTGATGCTACAAGGATAATATGCCTCAAAATCAGCGAAGGCTGAAACGATAAAAACGAGAAGAGAGACTATATATTATGGAAAAGGAAAAAAAGCCCCAAAACACGTCGCGTAGAAAATTCCTGCAAGTCGGTGGCTCGGTGGCTGTTGGTGCAGTCATTGCAGGCGTTGCCGGAAACAAACTATGGAAGATGGTTACCAACCCTGGTGAGTTGTTCTATGGTGAGAAAAATAGCCGTAAGACGGGTAATGCAGCTGTACGGGCATCTGCCCTTCAGACAGGATGGCGGCAGACGGGAGGCTTTATGACGGCCGACGTAATGACGGCTTTCGACGTTGATGAAGCCCGGCAGCTCATCATTGCTGCCTCGGAGGGTGCTGTGTCGCTCTACACCCCCGACGGCACGCGCACATTTCACTTTACACTTCCTGCTGAACGGGGCACGGTGCGTGACGTAGCTGTCGATGACGGACAGATATACGTGCTTCATTCTACGTGCATTGGTGTCTATGACTTCACGGGGAAGGAGGTGCAGATGTGGAAGTCGTGCAGCGATGCTGCTGACCACTGCGGCATCGCCGTCACACGCAATGCCGTTTTCGTCACCGATGCAAGTGCCAAGAACATCTGTCTATATCGTCATGACGGCTCGATGGTGCGCTTCATCGACAGCCCGAAGGGGTTTGTCGTGCCGAGCTATTCGTTCGCCATTGCCCATTTTGGCGATGATGTCTATTGCTCCAACCCTGGACGGCATCTCGTTGAACACTATTCATCTGAAGGCGAGTATGTCGGCTCATTTGGGAAGACGGGCATTGAGGAAGGCGCGTTCTGCGGTTGTTGTAACCCCGTCCACATTGCTTTTACTCCGACGGGCGACTTGCTCACCAGTGAGAAGGGACGTCCCCGCATCAGCTGCTATGCTCCCGATGGAACGTTCCGCAGTACCTTGCTCGACGCAGCGGCAATGGGCGGTGGAAACGAGGCATACGATATCAAGGTGATTGGCAGCCGTCTGGCTGTGGCGAAAGGTAGGAGCGTGGCGTTCTTTCAGTACGAAGGCAACGGAAAGGCTGTTGCTGGGTTATGCGGCAGCTGCACCGTTCCCTGTCCAATAAAGCTGGGATAATAACGAAAAGGTGCTGTTATCTCTGAATGACTTATTAATATGTACCAATAAGGATGGAAAAAGAGAATCGACTGCATAGTCCTATGGAGCGTCGTGAGTTCCTGCGTACGTGTGGAACTTTGATTACAGGTGGCGGGCTTGCCAGCCTCGGTGGCGTGTTAGGCTCGAAGGCATCGGCTGTCGAGGGTGAGACGATGTGGCAAATCGACCCTGAACGCTGCTTGCAGTGCGGGCGCTGTGAGACGGAATGCGTGATGAGGGTCTCGGCGGTGAAGTGTTTCCACGCCAATCAAGTGTGCGGTTACTGCGACCTCTGCGGTGGCTACTATCGTGAGGGTGTGAAAGAGCTCAATACGGCAGCCGAGAATCTGATGTGTCCGACAGGTGCCATCACGAGGCGTTTTATTGAGGAGCCCTACTTCGAATATACCATTGACGAGGACCTCTGTAACGGTTGTGGAAAATGTGTGAAGGGCTGTTCGTCGTTCGGCAACGGCTCGCTGTTCCTCCAGATACAGCAGGAGCGGTGCTTGCAGTGTAACGAGTGTTCCATAGCGAAGGTCTGCGTTTCGGGCGCCATCCAGCGTGTACCCGTAGGAACGGCCTATAAGCTGAAAGACCATGCGTAACACAGTTCTTGTCGCGCGCTTTCCGAAGCCGGATTTCACCTCGGGCTATCAGTACCCCGACGTTCTCCATCGTGTACCGATGGAGACATTCTGGTCATGGGTTGACGTCGTACTGCTTGTGGGCATGATGGGATTTGTGGCCTGGGCGATACACCGCCGTCGCAGCCGCCGTGCCATCCTTGCTGTCAGTATCGTTTCGGTACTTTACTTTGGTTTTTTCCGTACGGGTTGTGTGTGCAGTGTCGGCTCCATTCAGAATGTGGTGCTTGCAATGGCTGGAGGCGACGGCTACCGGTTGCCGCTGGTGGTACTGCTCGTGTTTCTCCTTCCGCTGGTTTTTGCCCTGCTGTTCGGTCGGGTGTTCTGTGCCGGGGTATGTCCCATAGGAGCTTTGCAGGAGTTGGTTAACGTACGGCAGTGGCACATCTCACGTGCTGTCACGTCGGCACTCAGCTTCATCCCTTGGGTCTATTTGTCGTTTGCCATCCTCTATGCCGCCACCCGCAGCCAGTTCATCATTTGCCGCTTCGACCCCTTTGTGGGTATCTTCAGGATGGGGGGCGATGTGGGCATGCTGGTGTTCGGCGTGCTGCTGATTGTACTGTCGGTGTTCGTGGGGAGGCCGTTCTGCCGCTTCCTCTGTCCCTACGGAGCACTGCTTGGCATCGTGAGCCGGGTGGCAGTCAAGCGGGTGAAGATCACCCATAGACAGTGCATCAACTGCCGACTGTGCCATCACGCCTGTCCTGTCGATGCCATTCGGGAACCCTGTGGAGGCAAAGTGGCGGAAAGTCGGACTATCGGCACACGTCGTGTGGCGCTCTACCTGCTGTTGTTGCCCCTGCTCACGGTGGGCGCTGCCTTGCTTTTGCAGTCGCAGAGCGACACGCTTAGTATGGCTCATCGCGATGTTTGGCTCTACACACAACTTCGCTCCGACAATCCACCTGCCGTTCTTCCCGCCGAGGTGGAGGCGTTTCACGAGATGGGGCGGTCGATGGACGAACTGGAAGCATCGGTTGTCAGTGTCAAAGAGTCCTACCGTCGCCTTTCGGCATGGGCTGGGGCACTGATGGGCTTTGTGTTGGGATGCAAACTTGTGCGTCTCTCCCTCAAGCGAACTCGCAAGACATACGAGGTCGATCCCTCTGCCTGCGTGGCCTGCGGTAAGTGTTTCAGTTATTGTCCACAGAAAGACAAAGCTAAGCGGTCAACAGGTCAACAGGTCAACGAGTCAATGTGTTTTATAAAAAACAGCCAGTATGAAGAAAAACATATATAGGAACATTGCCTTGGTCACGATGGCGTTTGCCATTGCCGTTGCCACCATGATGGCTGTCAGCTGGTGGCAGATGCGCCGTGCCACGCCGCTCCAGACAGAGGTGATGGAGACGTTGAAGCAGCTGGGCGATGCGAACCCCGACAATGCGGTACTTTCCGGGCAGATTCGTCAGCTCGACCTGTTGTCGCGCAAGGCATATTTTACCGGGGAAAGTCAGTTGAAAACGGGGGGATGGATCCTCTGTGCCATGGCTGCTGTGATAGCGTTCTGCCTTCGCATGTACTATAGCGCCGCACGGCAGCTCCCGTCCAAAGACCTTGACACCACTGACGAATGGCTGACCAAGAGTCACGCCCGACGATACCTCCGCATCGGAGCTGCATGTTTGGTGGCAGTAGGGTTGATAGCTGTCGCGCTGGGGCCGATATGCAAAGGGAGCCGAGTCAGGCATCCACGTGCCGACGGGGACGAATGGGTCGCAACGGACACCATGCCTTCCGACACGCCGCTGCCCGCGCAGGCACTTCTGCCCGAAGTCCTCCGTGCACCGGAAGATCCAAATACTCTGAATAATCCGCTGGTCCCGAACTCTCCCGATAATCCGGGCAGTTCGACTGTCCCTGAGGAACCTTCCGACACGCTCCCTATCCCTAAACTCACATGGAATGCTTTTCGAGGCAATGGCGGCTCGGGGCGTTCGTCCGTCCGTGGTCTCCCCACGACGTGGAACCTGAAGAGTGGCAAGAACGTCCTTTGGCAGAAGCCGATTCCCCGTCACGGCTATTCTTCACCCGTCGTCAACGGGCGCAACATCTTCGTCACCGGCGCTGATGCCGAAGGGCGCGAGCTCTATTGCTTTGACCTTTGGACGGGTGAGCTGCGCTGGACGCTCCGTGCGACGGGCATCAGCGGGTCGCCTGTCGAGATGCCCGATGTCTCTGCTGATACAGGGCTGGCAGCTTCCACCGTAGCTACCAACGGTAAACAGGTCTGTGCCATCTTTGCCACAGGCGACGTCGTTTGCGCCGATATGGACGGCAAGCGGCTTTGGGCGAAAAACATCGGCGTCCCTGATAACCACTATGGCTATGCATCGTCGTTGCTGATGTATGGCAACGAACTGATCATACAGTATGACAACAATGTGGGTGCACGGCTCATGGCTCTCAGCGTCACCTCCGGACGGGAACTGTGGAGCCGTAGCCGCACCGACAAGATAGCCTGGAGTTCGCCCATCCTTACGAAGGCTGCGGGCAAGCAGGCCGTCATCGTCGTGGGCAACCCTGCCGTCACCGCGTATCAGGCTTCCAATGGGCAGGAGCTCTGGCGCGTGGAGTGCATGAGCGGTGAGGTGGGAGCCAGCGCCTGTGCTTCCGACGGCGTTGTCTATGCAGCCAGTGAATATGCCACCTGCGTGGCCATCAACGCTTCCGACGGCGAGGTGCTTTGGCAGGCCGACGACTGCCTGCCGGAGTGCTCCAGTCCCGTCGCCACCAAAAACAAGCTTTATGTGGCCACGAGCTACGGAGCCGTCTGTTCCTACGATGCTGCTAGTGGCAAAGTCATCGTCCAGCACGAACTGACGACACCCTTCTATTCATCGCCTGTCATTGCCGATGGCCGGGTGTGGCTTTTCAGCAACAGCGGCAAGTGCTATATCTTCTCCACCCGCGACGATTTCCGTCTTATCACTAGTTTCGACACTGGCGAGAACACCTTTGCCACTCCCGCCTTCACCGATAGCATGATGATAGTCCGCACCGATAAAAGCCTCTATGTCGTCAGGAAGGAATAAAAAAAGACATCAAACATCGTACATTATCTATATAACGTAAAAACCATCCATCATGGCCTGCGAGCATTGCAAGACATCATCGCCCGACGAGGCGCGCCAATCCATCCGAAAGAGGACGGACGCGCTCGTCGATCGGGTGGGGCGGAGGCGAGAGCATATCATCCCCTTGCTTCAGGCCTTGCAGGGCGAGTGGGGCTATTTGCCCTCCGATGCGCTGGAACGGGTATACGAGACAACCGACATCGACCGTGCCCAAGCCATATCGGTAGCCACTTTCTATGGTCAGTTCCGCATGATGCCCTATGGACGCCACACCATCCGTGTGTGTTGTGGTACAGCCTGTCATGTCAAGGGGGCGAATGTCGTCTACGATGCATTCCGGCGTGAGCTGGACATAGCCGACGACTCCGCCACCACAGCCGATGGGGCCTATTCGGTGGAACGGATTGCCTGTCTTGGCTGTTGTGCGTTGGCTCCTGTGGTCCAGATTGACAACCGCATCTTCGGGCACGTCCAGCCCGGCAGGGTATGTGAAGTGCTGAAGGAGTTCGAGGCATCGCACGGCGAGGCGAAGGGTGAAGGCCTATCCGACCGTGGGCTTCCCCAGGGCGAGGTACGTTTCGGTATGGAAAACTGCTGCCAGGCCAGCGGAACGGCCGCGGTAAGGGAGGCTGTCGAACGCGCCTGCCGGGAAACGGGCATTCGTGTGAGCATAAAACCCGTGTCGTGTGTGGGTGCCTGTAGTCAGGTGCCTCTCATCGATGTCGTCACAGCCGACGGACGGATCACCCGCTATCCGAACATACGTCCCGACGAGGTGAAGGAGGTACTTCTCCATCATTTCCGTCCAATCTCGCGCCTGCGCCGACTGGCTGCCGGTATCTGGGGCACGGTGGATACTTTCCATACCGACCAGACCTGGGACAGCATTCTCTATCTGCCCGAAGAACTGCGTACCCGTCGCATCAACGATTTCCTTGAGGGTCAGTTTCGCATATCTACCGAGGGATATGGGCTGATGAATCCGCTCGACACCGACGAATATGTTCGTCAGGGCGGTTTCGAGGCGCTGCGTCGTGCCCTTTCTGTCGGACGGCAAACCATCATCGACGAGGTGATGCGCAGCGGTATCCGGGGACGTGGCGGCGGCGGCTTCCCCACGGGACGTAAATGGCAACTTGTGGCCGACGGAGTGGACGAGGAAAAATACGTCATCTGCAATGGCGACGAGGGCGACCCCGGAGCATTCATGGATCGCATCTTGCTTGAGAGCTATCCGCTGCGCGTCATTGAGGGACTGCTCATTGCCGCCTACGCCACCGGTGCCCGACGTGCCATCCTCTATATCCGTGCCGAGTACCCACAGGCCGTCATCCGTGTACGCCGCGCATTGGAGATGTGCCGTCGGCAGGGCTATATCGGGCAGCACATACTCGGTAGCAGTTTCTCTGTCGAGGTCAGCATCTTCGAGGGAGCAGGTGCCTTTGTCTGTGGCGAGGAGACGGCCCTCATCTCCTCTATCGAAGGTAGGCGCGGCCAGCCTCATTTGCGACCTCCCTATCCGGCACAGCAGGGACTGTTCGGCCATCCCACACTCATTAACAATGTGGAGACACTGAGCCAAATCCCCTTCATTGTCCGCGAGGGTGCCGACGCGTATGCCCATGTCGGAACCTCGGGCAGCAAAGGGACGAAGGTTTTTGCCCTTGCGGGAAAAGTACGCCATGGTGGACTCATCGAAGTGCCGATGGGTACGACCCTTCGTCAGATCGTAGAGCAGATTGGCGGCGGTATGGAAAACGGCGAACAGCTGAAGGCGGTGCAGACGGGTGGCCCCTCGGGTGGCTGCATCCCTGCCAGCCTGTGTGATACCCCGGTCGATTTTGATGCTTTGACTAGTCTGGGCACCATCATGGGCTCGGGAGGGCTGGTGGTACTGGGTGAAAACGATTGCATGGTGGATGTGGCGCGCTACTTCGTCGCCTTCGTCTCTGGCGAGAGTTGTGGCAAGTGTACCTTCTGCCGTGTGGGCGTCCGACGCATGCTTGACATCCTCGATCGTCTTACCTCCGGACGGGGTACAATGGACGACATCGACCGTTTGGAGCACTTGGCACTCAGCATCAAACAGGCATCCCTTTGTGGCTTGGGAAAGACGGCCCCTAACCCTGTCCTTTCTACGCTGCGCTACTTTCGTCATGAATACGAAGAGCACGTCCATGGCTCGTGTCCCACGGGGTCGTGTCGCCAGATGGTCGTCCTTGCAGTCACCGACGATTGTATCGGGTGTACCAAGTGCGCCCAGTGCTGTCCCGCCGATGCCATACCCTTTACACCTTACGAACGCCACACCATCGACACTGCCCGCTGTACCCTGTGCGGACTCTGTATGGAGGCGTGTGATTTCAATGCTATCATCTATGAAAATAAGCGTCAATAACCACCCTCTTGATGCCGACCCGCATCGCCCCATTATTGAGGCGTTACGACGCGAGGGCTACCACATTCCTTCGATGTGCTATGCCGAAGGCTATGAACACCAGCCGTCATGCATGGTCTGCATGGTCAAGGATGTCCGCACGGGGCAGATGATTCCCTCTTGTTCCACCCTTCCTTACGAGGGTATGGAGTTGGAAACCGATACGGAAGAGGTTGCTTCGATGCGTCGCGAGGCACTTGAACTGTTGCTCAGTGACCACCGTGCCGATTGTGAAGCCCCATGCACGATTGTGTGTCCGCGAGGCATCGATGTGGCACAAGTCATCCTTCATTACGACCGCGGTGACATGGCCGCTGCCTATACGTTGCTTGAAGGTACGTCGTGCGACGGATGCAAGGCTCCTTGTGAAAAAGCCTGTCGCCGTCGCACCGTTGATGAGTCCGTCCCCATACGGAGGATCATAGAGGAGGTGCGGAACGTTTCAAACGGCCAGACATCAGAAAAAAGTCTTCATTCTGATGACGAAAACGTCAGTCAGGCCTCGCCCATAGCCCATGGGCCCCTATTCTCCAGCCGTCTAGGCCGCTTTACCGACCGCGAAAAGGAGATGCTAAAAAAACTATATACTCAATCTTCCCATTGCCTTCACTGTGCCTGCGAAGGCAGGTCGGAATGTCGGCTTCGCGGGTTGGCCACCGAGGCAGGCATCCGCTCGCCGCGATACGGTGTCCAGTCGTCGCTTCCTGTCAAGGAATGCGTGCGTGTCACGGAGCGGTTGTATTTCGAACCCGCCAAGTGCATTCGCTGTGGACTCTGCGTATACAATACCTCTGATGGCTTTACCTTTGCGCATCGCGGATTCGACGTGCGTGTCGTTGTTCCCGAGGAGAGTAAAAAGAACGTCCATGACGATGTGGCTAGACTTTGTCCGACGGGTGCTCTACATCTTCGCATCCTGTCGGTACTGCTGCCTTTGCTCATGCTGCTGTGGGGTTGTCAAGGTCCCTCACGACGGATGTCGGGCACTCCAGGGGAGGATGTCGCCCGGCAGGAATGGACATCCTTTCGTGGTGATGTCTCGCTGAGCGGATATACGACATGTCGTTTGCCCGACAGTCCCACACTGCTGTGGGAACACCGTCACGGCGTGCGCACCGTGGCCTCGCCCATCGTGAGCAAGGGGATAGTGTGGTTGTGCGACAAACATGGACACCTAGTGGGGCTTAACGCAGAAGGCACGCCTACCCATTCGTTCAACTTGAATGCTGATGTGGAGGCCTCGTTTGTTATGGTCGATTCGGTGCTTTATGTCGGTCAGATAGACGGCCAAATACGTGCTCTCGTGCTTCCCGAATGCACCGAGCTTTGGCATTATGCCACGGAGGGACAGATTCTTGCCTCTCCTACCTTCGTGGATGCCCATATGGGTGAGGGTACGAGTGACACCTTCCTCCTCGTTGGCAGCTACGACAATAACATGTACACTCTTGATGCCCGTACGGGAACACTTGCCCATAGTTACCCCACGGGCTACTATATCAATGGAGCTGCTGCCTGTTGGCAAGGGGCGTATGCCCTGTTTGGGGGGTGCGATGCTTGGCTGCGAATCAGTGACATTCGTTCTGGGTTGCTCACTGACTCACTTCGTCTTGATGCCTATATCCCTTCTTCGCCTGCCTGCAGTGGCGATTGTGCTTACGTGGCCGACTATCAGGGGAATGTCTATGAAATACAGCTCGCGGATGACGGCCACATTCGTGAGCACCACAAGATTTGTGATGCGGGTGATTCCGAGGGTGGGATGATATCTATGCCCACCGTTACGGCGGATGCAGTCTATCTCCTTGCCGACGGCCGTTATCTTGCCTGTCTCGACCGCACAGATGGTCATGTCCGTTGGCGGCAGATGCTACGTGGCGATGTGGGAGAGAGTTCGCCACTTGCTGTCAGTGACCGCGTGCTTGTTTGTACAAAGACTGGCATTGTCTCTATTTATGATGCTGCATCAGGCCGCCCCGTTTGGGAGTATGAAACGGGCGAACAGATTGTTTCTTCGCCCGCAGTGGTCGCTTCACGATTTTATATTCTTACCGCGCGCGGTACGCTTTTATGTTTTGGTTGAAAAAATGGGATACGTTATTTTAAAAGATATCAGCAAGCGCTTTGCCGATGGAGAGTCTGGATGTCGAATAGTTCTGGACAAACTTTCTCTCGACATTGAGCAGGGAGACCTGGTGGCCGTAACGGGCGTTTCCGGCACGGGAAAAACGACATTGCTCAGCATTTTGGGTACCCTCGTCGAACCCGATTCAGGGACGAATGCCATCAACGGGCAGGTCGTCGACTGGCATGATGCCGGGCGGCTTTGCAGGCTCCGTAACCGTCAGATAGGCTTTGTCTTTCAGGATAGCCGGTTGCTGCCTTGGTTGTCGGCGTGGCAGAATATACTGCTACCTGCATACGCTGACGGCGGACGTCCGACA
>Ga0310690_10005884_pt1 | contig 16387 bp, 7 predicted proteins | sample AusTroGonzalo_MG_2_FD_207661 | JGI IMG/M metagenome (GOLD analysis project Ga0310690, IMG submission 207661) | Bovine rumen microbial communities from tropical cattle in Woodstock, Queensland, Australia - Gonzalo_04 (v2) (version 2) | ecosystem: Host-associated > Mammals > Digestive system >... | reverse complement strand
GCCATCATGGGCGGCTCAAAGGTCAGCACCAAGATTGGTATCATCGAGAACCTGCTGGGCAAGGTCGATAAGCTCATCCTCTGCGGCGGCATGACCTACACTTTCATGAAGGCTCACGGCGGTGAGATTGGCAACTCTATCGTTGAGCTGGACAAGCTCGACGTTGCCCTCGGCGTGGAAGAAATGGCAAAGAAGAACGGCGTGGAACTCGTTCTGGCCGAGGACAGCGTATGCTGCACAGGCTATGACTTCGGTACATTCAGCGTGAAGCCCGGTGCTGAGGTTAAGATCTTCCCCAGCAACGCTATCGAAGCAGGTTGGGACGGCCTCGATGTAGGTCCGAAGAGCCAGGAGAAGTTCGCCAAGGCTATCGAAGGTGCCAAGACAATCCTCTGGAACGGCCCCGCAGGTTGCTTCGAATGCGACGACTTCTGCGCTGGCAGTCGTGCCGTTGGCGAAGCTGTAGCTAAGGCAACAGCCGAAGGTGCATTCTCCCTCATCGGCGGTGGCGACTCAGTTGCTTGCGTCCACAAGTTCGGTCTCGAAGACCAGGTGAGCTATATCTCTACTGGCGGTGGTGCCCTGCTCGAAGCTATCGAAGGCAAGGTGCTCCCCGGCGTAGCAGCCATCAAAGGGTAAATTATAAGGAATAGGTAAAAGTGAAAAGTGAAGAATTTGCTGCCGCCCTGAATGCCTTGCTCTCAGGAGTTTACAGGGTTGTCTGCGCGGCAGCAAATTTTTCACTTTTCGTTTTTCCTTTTTACCTTATTGTCTCCTGCTCCGAGCGACAGGAGGCTATGCAGTATAATTCAGACAGCACGGGCATTGACACAACCATGCTGCGCGTGGCTGTCATGCCAGCCATGAATTGTCTGCCTGTCTATTATGCCGAGCGCAGTGGGTTGGCCGACAGCTTAGGTGTCGGGATGAAGTTGGTGCGCTATCAGGCACAGATGGACATCGATACCGCCATCATCAACGGTCATGTGGATATTGCTTTTACCGACCTCATCCGCGTCCGTCGCCTCTCGGAGCAAGTCACACTCACGCCTTTTGTGTCATGCGACGAGCCGCTTTCGCTCATCTCGCTCAAGACGAAGCGCGTGAAGCGAGTGAACCAGATGAAGGAACAGATGATAGCCGTCAGCCGCCTCTCGGCCACTGACTACTGGTGCGACCGCGTGCTCGACGAAACCCACACCAGCCACGACGATATCTATCGCCCGCAGGTGAACGACGTCTGGCTGCGGGCCGAAATGCTGCGCCAGGGACTCGTCGATGCAGCCATGATGGGCGAGCCCTATGCCACGTGGATGACAAAACTCGGGCACAAATGCCTCTTCCAAACGAAGGGAACGCAGCCCCGCCTCTATGCATGGGCCGCCAGCAGCACCGCCACGCCCGAGCAGCGGCAATCGTTCCTCTGCCTGCTCGACTCGGCCGTCGCCTGCCTTGCTTATGGAAACAGCGCCGACATTCTGCGCGACATCCTGAGGCAGGACTTCCAGCTGCCACCGGCATTGGCCGACACCATCGAAATCGCTGCCCCCCCACGCCCCTCCGACATCCGCCCTGCCGACGTGGCAGAGGCTGAAAAATGGTTGCAGCATGAATAGCAGTCTGAGTAGATACGCTCCATCGCTCAGGAAACGGAGGGGAATGCTCATCTTTGTCTCGGCCGTCCTGCTCCTGGAACTGCTCTCGGCAGCACAGTACTTCCTGACGCACAACCTCATCGAGGACGAACTGGAAAAACATGCCGAACTGGAACTGACGATGAAGGCCATCATCTTAAAAGGTATGGTCGATGGCTCGGAACATGCCCTCAAGAGCCACATCATGGAGGTGAAGAACAGCCTCGGCAACCCCGACTCGCTGCACGGCATCGCAGCCCGCATCGCCAAGTACTATCCCCACCTCAGGGGCTGCGGCATCGCCTTCAAGCCAAACTACTATCAGAACAAAGGCAATCTGTTTGAACCCTACGCCCTGAAAACGGACACCGGCATCGTGTTCAGGCAGGTGGCAGGGAACAACTTTGACTACACCAAAGACGGATTCTACACATTCATACAGGAAAAGAAAACCAACAGCTGGGTCGGCCCCTATAATGACATTCCCTTAGGGAAGAAACTCATAAGCTATGCCGTGCCAATTTATGAATTCAATGGAGACACTGTGGCAGTGCTTGGCATTGACATAGAAACGGACAACCTGGGCGACACGCTGAACTACCGCCACCTCTACCCGTCATCCTTCGACTTCCTGCTCACGGAGCAGGGCGAGCTGATAGCCGGGCCGACAGAACCAAGCCTGCAAAGGGAACTGGAGGAACTGGTCAGCATCATCAATGACAGCACCGTGATTCGCGAAAAAAGCGAAAACGGAAGGACTACAATCATATACACCAGCATCAACGGGCGCGACTGCTCCGTCTTCTATGCCAACATGAGGGGGCAGCCGCGCTGGCAGTTGGCCGTCGTCTGCTATGACGACGAAGTCTATGCCCCCCTCTGGCGGCTGCGATTCCGCCTGCTGCTGCTCTCGCTGGTGGCATTCGGCATCCTCCTCTATATGATTTACCGTTTTGCACAGGGCGAAAAGGAACTGCACCTCAAGACACTGGAACAGGAACGTACCGACGGCGAACTGCGAGTAGCCCACAGCATCCAGCAGACCCTGCTCCCGGCAGACGAACTGTCGCTGAAGGGCACCGACGAAGTGCAGGTGGAGGGATGCCTGATACCCGCCAAGGCCGTAGGCGGAGACCTCTACAATGTCTTCGTCCGCGACGGCAAACTGTTCTTCTGCATCGGCGACGTGAGCGGCAAGGGCGTCCCCTCGGCACTCATCATGGCCATCATTCAGGCCCTCTTCCGCAACATAGCCTCGACAGAAAGCAGTCCGTCGCAAATCATCAAGCGACTGAACGAAACAGCCTGCCGCAACAACTCGGCCAACATCTTCTCCACCCTCTTCGTCGGTGTGCTCGACCTTTCCACAGGACACCTGCGCTACTGCAACGCAGGGCACGAACTGCCGATACTTATTGAAAAAGGTGAAGAGGCGAAAAGCTTAAAAGGTGAAGAGGGAATAGGTTTTTTAGAGGCAAAGCCCAATCTCCCCGTCGGACTCTTCGACGACATCGAATACGAGATGCAGACGATGACCATGAAGCCCGGCTCTGCCCTGTTCCTCTATACCGACGGGCTGACAGAGGCACGCAATGCAGAGCATCTGTTGTTCGGAAGGGACAGGATGTTGAAAATGATTACCGACAGCGTCACGACAGACCCCAAGCTCTTGGTCGGGAAGGCCATCAACGCGTGGCACCACTTCATCGGTACAACCGAGCAGAGCGACGACCTCACCCTGCTCGTGCTGAGATACACACCCTTGCAGGAGAAAAACATCATGGACGATGGACTCACCCTCCACAACGACGTGAAAGAGGTAGAGGCGCTCGGCTCCTTCGTGAAGCAGGTTGCCGCGCAGCTCGACCTCGACAAGTCCCTGACCGGCAAACTCCGTCTCGCCGTAGAGGAAGCCGTCGTCAACGTCATGGAATACGCCTATCCCGCAGGAACCCAGGGAGAAGTCAACATCCGTGCTGCATCGGACGGGCGCAGCCTGAAGTTCATCATCACCGACACTGGCGTCTCCTTCGACCCCACGAAAGTCTCTGCCGCCGACACCACCCTCACGGCCGAGGAGCGTTCCATAGGCGGACTGGGCATCCTGATTGTCCGCGAACTGATGGACTCCATCAACTACGAGCGCATCCGCGGGAAGAACGTCCTGACACTCGTCAAGAACCTCCCCCGAAGGAACGAAGCCTCATCATAACGAAATAACGTCATAACAAAATAACGAAAAAACAGCCTCATCATGAAAACAACCATCGAACAACAGGCAGACAAATACCTTGTCACACTCGAAGGCGAGCTCGACACCGCAGCTGCAGCCGAAGTGGAGAAAACGCTTCAACCATTGTTCAGCACGAACGGCAAGGACGTCATCATCGACTGCGCCGGGCTGGAGTACATCGCGTCCAGCGGACTGCGCATCCTCATCAGCATCCTGAAGGGAGCAAAGTCAGGAGGCAGCAAGGTCGTCCTGCGGAACATGAACGACGACATCAAGAGCGTCTTCCGCCTCACAGGATTCATCAACATCTTTGATGTGGAATAGCTTTGGATTAGAGATTTAGGAATTATGGGAAGAAGATGGCTTAATGTCCTGGCGCTGCTGGTGCTGGGCTTCGCGGCAGCTTTCGCTCAGGAAGAAAAGAAGAACCAGCTCGACATGAACCTGAACATGCTCGGGCGAGGCGAGATGCGCTTCGGCGGATTCACCGATGGAGCAGAGGAGAACCGCGCACAGTTCCTGCTGGGAAGAACGCGTCTGTCGCTGGACTACAAACGTCCTCACATCGAGGCGAAGGTCACTGCCCAGCATGGCGGAGTATGGGGACAAGCAGACAGGGGAGGTTTCAACCTCCATGAGGCATGGGCGAAGTTGAGCACAAAGAACGGCCTCTTCGCGCAGATGGGTCGCCAGGTGCTGTCGTACGACGACGAGCGCATCATCGGTGCCAACGACTGGGCAATGGCTGCGAACTCCCACGACGTTCTCAAATTGGGCTACGAAGGCTACGGGCATAAGGTCCATGCGATTCTTGGCTTCAACCAAAATGGCGAGAACGTCAGCGGCGGCACCTATTACTCGGGCAACTCCTATAAAGTCATGCACACCCTGTGGTATCACTACGATGTGCCCAAAATACCCATCGGTGCCTCACTGCTGTTCATGAACATCGGCATGCAGGGGGAGGAGATGAAGGAGAAAGGCAAGAAGGAACCATGCAACAGATACCAGCAGTTGCTGGGCGGCTACCTCTCCTACAAGCCTGGGCGGTTCACCGCGGAAGCTTCGTACTACCACCAGCTGGGTCGCGATGAGAACAATGCGAAAATCGATGCCTGGATGGCAAGCATCAAAGCCCAAATGCAAATCACAAAGCAGGTGGGCGTCCTCACAGGCTTCGACTATCTGAGCGGCGACGAATATTTCGCCGTCCCACCCAAGGGAATGCTTGGCGTCGTTCGGCACGAATATATCGGTGGTTTCAGTCCGGTCTATGGCTCCCATCATAAGTTCTACGGCATGATGGATTTTTTCTATGTGCAAGCCTACCTCAATGGTTTCAGCCCAGGCCTGCAGAACCTCTATGGCGGAGCCACCTATAGACCAGTCAAAGGCTTGAGCCTGAGTGCCACATATCATTATATGGCGATGGCAACGACGCTGGAAGGAATAAACAAGACACTGGGTCACAACATCGACATCGAAGCATCCTATCAGGTGCTCCGGGATGCCCAGGTATCCCTCGGTTTCTCCTACATGACCGGCTCGGAAACAATGGAGAAGCTGAAACGAGCCGAGGCAGACAACAACCTGAAGTGGGCCTGGTTCTCGCTGGTCGTATCGCCAAGAATATTTTCCACAAAATGGTAAAACCCCAATACATAATATATAATATATTATAGCATGAAGACATCCGCACCATTAACGCAGGTACAATACGGTCTCTACGTGGAATGCATGCAGCATGCAGGAGAGCCTTGTTACAATATACCTTTTCTATATACCCTGGACGGCACGCTCGACGAGGAGCGGCTCTGCAAAGCCATCGAGACGGCAGTCAAAGCACATCCCACGCTCTTCACGCGCTTCGAACTCGACAGCCAGGGAGAACCAGTGCAGTACATCGACGAGAGCATGGAGTTTGGAGTTGAGTGTATAGGGCTGGCTGACATCGAAGCGGAGAAAGCCAAATTCGTTCAGCCTTTCGACCTGCTGAAGGACAGGCTGTTCCGCATCCGGCTGTTGCGCGACAGCGAGCACTATTACCTGTTGCAGGACATCCATCACATCATTGGCGATGGTTCGTCGCTCAAGGTGTTATTGGAAGACATTGAAAAGGCCTATCTTGGCGGGGCATTGGAGCAGGAGGAACTTACTCTGAGCGAAGTGGCTATAACAGAGAAAGAACTGCGGAGGACACCTGCCTTCGAGCAGGACAAACAATGGTATGCGCAGAACTTCGACTGCGGCGACTGCTATTCCCCGTTGCTTCCAGACCTTGAAGAGAAGGAACACCGGGAAGGACTGCTGACGCGAACAATGGCCGTGGATATGTCGCGCGTGGATGCCTTCTGCAAGGAGCATGGCGTCTTCAAGAGCACATTCTTCACAGCAGCATACGCTTTCTTCTTGGCAAAGTTCAATAATGAACAGGAAGTGCTCTTCAGCACTGTGTTTAACGGACGTATAGATAAGAGGCTGTCGCATTCGGTAGCCATGATGGTGAAGATGCTGCCTGCCTATGCAAAGTTTACCGACGACACCACTGTGCTCGATTTCCTTAAAGCCGGACAGGACCAGATGACCGGCTTGCGACAGCATCAGGCGTATGCCTATCCTGATGCGGTACACGACCTCGGACTTCAGGTCGCCACGACATTCGCATGGCATGGCACCCTGTTCGACAGCCTCAGGAAGTGCGTCAAACCGGCAACCTATTTGCCTCTGATTAACAACAGTCGCGAGGTGCCTGTCTATATCAAGGCATATATCATAAAAGGTCGCTGCCTGGTGGAAGCCGAATACAATGCAAACGAATATAGCGAGGCACTCATCAGCCAGTACCTGGAAAGCTACGAGGCTGTAGTGGAGGAATTCCTCGCCCAGGCATATCTGCGAGACATCAATATCCCGACGGCTTCGCAGGTCGAGCTGCTCGACAGCTTCAACCAGACCGATGTGGATTATGATGACACGCAAACCGTTGTCTCGCTGTTCCGCCGCCAGGCAAAGGCCACACCCGATAATATCGCAGTTGTCTATCAGGACAAACGCATCACTTATGCTGAGGTTGACCGGATGAGCGACCGCATAGCCGCTTACATCGTATCGAAAGGGCTTGGGGAAGAGGATGTCGTTTCCGTCCTTATTCCCCGTTGCGAGTGGATGCCTATCGCCTCAATCGGCGTACTGAAAGCCGGTTGTGCCTATCAGCCGCTCGACCCCACCTATCCGAAAGAGCGCCTGAACTTCATGATGCAGGATGCCGATGCCAAATTGCTGATTGCAGACGAAGAACTGCGTCCCATCGTGGATGAATATCAGGGTAAGGTACTTCTGACCAAGGACATTCAGAATCTTCCGAATGCTCAGATTACTCCGAATGCTTCAATAACACCCGACAGCCTCTTCATCATGCTCTACACCTCCGGCTCGACAGGTGTGCCAAAGGGTTGCCAACTGACGCATCGCAACCTGGTGGCCTTCATCCATTGGTATCACCGTTACTTCGACTTGCAGGAAACAGACAAGGTGACGGCATACGCCAGCTATGGCTTCGATGCGAATATGTATGACATGTATCCCGCACTGACACGCGGTGCTACGGTGTATATCATACCCGAAGAAATGCGCCTTGATTTGATTGCGTTGAATGAGTATTTCGAGCGTGAACACATCACCAATGCCTTTATGACGACACAGGTGGCCTATCAGTTTGTGACGACCATCGAAAACAATTCCCTGAAACACTTCACAACGGGTGGAGAGAAACTGGCTTCACTTGCCCCTCCCAAGGGCTATAAGCTGCATAATGCCTATGGCCCTACGGAAACGACGATTCTTGAGACCTGCTATCAGGTGGATAAAAAGCTGAAGAATATCCCCATAGGCAAGGCTATTGACAATATGCGCCTATATGTCGTGGATTCGCAAGGCCATCGTCTGCCTGTGGGTGCTGCTGGTGAGCTTTGGGCAAGCGGACCACAGGTGAGCCGCGGCTATCTGAACCGACCCGACAAGACGGCAGAGGTGTATATCAGTAATCCATTTACCAATGATGATAAATACTCTCGCATCTATCGCACAGGTGACATCGTGCGTTATCTTCCCACTGGAGATATAGAGTTCGTGGGTCGCAGGGACGGACAGGTGAAGATTCGCGGCTTCCGCATCGAGCTGAAAGAGGTGGAGGCCGTCATCCGGGAGTTCCCAGGCATCAAGGATGCAACGGTGCAGGCCTTCGATGATGAGGGAGGAGGCAAGTTCATCGCGGCCTACATCGTCAGCGACGTACAGATAGACATCGAGGCCCTGAACAACTTCATTCTCGACCAAAAGCCGCCATACATGGTGCCTGCTGTGACGATGCAGATTGAAGCCATCCCCTTGAACCAGAACCAAAAGGTGAACAAGCGTGCCTTGCCGAAGCCCGAGAAGAAGTTGGGAGTTGAGAGTTCAGAGTTGAGAGATGTGCCCATGAATGTCCTTGAGCAGGAACTGCACGAGATGATTGCCGGTATCGTGAACAACACGGAATTCGGCATTACTACGGTTCTTGGCTATGCAGGCCTGACGTCCATCTCTGCCATCAAACTTGCCGTGCAGGTGAACAAACGCTATGGCGTGACCCTCGATTCGAAATCGCTCGTCAAGACAGGTACGCTGCAAAGCATCGAGAATGAAATACTTAAGGGATTAATGGTTCAGGGCTCAGGGTTCCTCGACGAGCGAAGCGGCAAAGCCGAGCGCAGGGTTAACGAACAGCAAACACAAACTAACCATGCACCATTAAGTTTCGCCCAGATGGGTGTCTATGTGGAGTGCGTAAAGAATCCTACATCTACCATATATAATATTCCCGCGAAGGTGGCGTTCCCTCTGGAGACCGATACGCAAGTGCTGGCCGATGCTGTTCGCCGGCTCGCGGAGCAGCACCCGCAGTTCTCCGTGCATTTCGGCAGCGAAGGTTCGGAACCCGTACAGGTAATCACGCCCCAGCAGGAGGTGGAAATCGTCCTGACAAAGCTTTCCGAAGCGGAGCTGGAGCACTACAAGCAGGAGTTCGTGCGACCTTTCAACCTCAACAGAGGACCGCTCTATCGCTTTGAAATCGTGACAACAGAACGTCGGAACTATCTGCTGATGGATGTCCATCACCTGATATTCGACGGTGCTTCTTTCGACCTCTTCCTGGGTCAGCTTTGCGACATCATGGACGGCAAAGCCCTTGAGACAGAGGATATGAGCTATGCTGCCTTTGTGCAGGCGGAGAAGGAAAGCGAAGGCAGCGAGGAATTTGCCGCAGCCGGTGCCTGGTTCCATGAGCGCCTGGCAGGCTGCGAAGGTGTCACCGAGATTCCTGCAGACCTGACCAACCCCATCGAACAGGGTGTTACCGCTGCAGTCGCCTCTCCTTTCGACATGGAAGCGGTGAGTGCTTTCTGCCGTGCACGAGGCATCACGGCTGCCCACTTGACGCTGGCTGCCACGTTCTATGCTTTGTCGCGCTTCTCCAACAGCGAAAGGTTGTGCATCACGACCATCAGCAACGGCCGTAGCAACCTGCGCATCCACAATACGGTGGGCATGTTTGTGAACACGCTGGCACTCAGTGCCCAAATCGGTGAGCAAAGCATAGAGGAGTTCCTGCAGGAAGTGAGCGAGAATTTCGACCGGACTTTGGAGCATGAGAACTATCCATTTGCCAAGATAGCCGCCGACTACGACCTCTCGGCAGAAATCATGTTTGCCTACCAGATGGGTGTCCTCAACAGCTATACCTGTCAGGGAACAGAACTGGAACTGGAGAACCTGGAGCTGAACGTGCCCAAGTTCCGTGTGGCTTTCTATATAAAGGAGGAACAGGGCAAGCCATCTGTCTGCATAGAATACGATGACGGCCGCTATTCCCATGGGCTGATGCAAAGCTTGGCCGATAGTGTGTGCCAAGCCATCGTCGCCTTTATGCGTGAGCCAAAAGCCATGCTGCAAAGCGTCTCGTTACTGAATGAAAAACAAGAGGGGGTACTTGATGGTTTCAATCTGACTGATGTGGATTACGATGACACACAGACCATCGTCTCGCTCTTCCGTCGGCAGGTGGAGCTGCACCCCGACAACATCGCTGTGGTCTATCACGACGTGCGTCTGACTTATAAGCAGGTGGATGAGCAGTCGGAGCGCATTGCTCGGTATGTTCATTCTCTGGGACTTGGCAAGGAAGATGTGGTGTCCATCCTCATTCCGCGTTGCGAGTGGATGGCAGTGGCATCCCTGGGTGTGCTGAAGGCTGGTTGTGCCTACCAGCCGCTCGACCCCAGCTATCCCTCAGAGCGCCTGAACTTCATGATGCAGGATGCCGATGCCAAGCTCCTGATTGCCGATGAAGAGCTGCGCCCCATCGTGGATGAATATCAGGGCGAAGTCTTGCTCACCAGAGACCTCAAAAACCTCAAAGCAGCCGAAGTACCCTCCGATTCACCGGAGGTCTCTCCCTACAGCCTCTTTATCCTGCTCTACACCTCCGGCTCTACGGGTACGCCCAAGGGTTGTCAGCTTGAACACAGGAACCTCGTGGCCTTCTGCCATTGGTATCATCGCTACTATGGCCTCAAACCCGAACACAAAGTGGCTGCATACGCCAGCTATGGCTTCGATGCCTGCATGATGGACATGTATTCGGCCCTGACTTGCGGTGCAGCGGTCTATATCATTGGCGAGGACATCCGCCTGAACCTGCCCGACCTGAACGACTACTTCAATCGCGAGGGCATCACGCATTCGTTTATGACGACGCAGGTGGGCTGCCAGTTCGCCATGAACTTCGACAACCATTCCCTCCACCACCTTTCTGTTGGTGGCGAGAAGGTGCTGCCGCTCACGCCTCCTACCTCCTATCAGTTGCATAACGGCTATGGTCCGACGGAATGTACCATCTTCACGACCACATACGCCATGAAGGAGTTCGAGCAGAACGCCCCCATCGGCAAACCGCTCGACAATCTCCGACTGTATATCGTCGATAAGCAGTTCCATCGTCTGCCCGTTGGTGCCGTGGGCGAACTATGGGTCAGCGGTCCGCAGGTGAGCCGTGGCTATCTGAACCGCCCCGAGAAGACAGCAGAGACATACGTGGCTAATCCTTTCGCAACTGAGGAGAAATACTCCCGCTGCTATCGCACAGGCGACATTGTCCGCTATCTGCCCGACGGCAACATACAGTTCGTGGGCCGCAGGGACGGACAGGTGAAGATTCGCGGCTTCCGCATCGAGTTGAAAGAGGTGGAGGCAATCATCCGTGAGTTCCCGGGCATCAAGGATGCCACCGTGCAAGCCTTCGACTATGAAAATGGCGGCAAGTTCATCGCTGCCTACATTGTCAGCGACCAGCAGATAGATACCAAGGAGCTGAACGCCTTCATCGCCCAGCAGAAACCCTCCTACATGGTGCCTGCAGCCACCATGCAGATTGATGCTATACCGTTGAACCAGAACCAGAAGGTGAATCGAAAGGCGTTGCCTGCTCCCGTCATCCAGGCTTCCGACCGTGAATATGTGGAGCCGCAAAATGAGAAGGAACGCCTGTTTGCCAAGATATTCGGTGACATCCTGACAATGGACAGGGTGAGTGCCCTGGACAACTTCTTCGAGCTTGGCGGCACCTCGCTGATGGTGACACGCGTCATCATCGAAGCCGACAAGGCAGGACTGCACGTAGCATACGGCGATGTCTTTGCCAATCCGACCCCAAGGCAGTTGGCAGCTTTTACTTCCGGAGAATCTGAAAATTCTGGAGAGTCCGGAGAGTCCGGGGACAAGGTTTCCGCTTTCGATTACACTGCCATCAACAACTTGCTGCAGAGAAACACAATGAAGGCATTCACGAAGGGGGAACGCCAGCAGCTGGGCGATGTCTTGCTGACAGGCGCTACTGGCTATCTGGGCATACATGTCCTTCGTGAACTTATCGACAGTGATGCAGGGAAAATCTACTGTATGGTGCGCGGCGAGACTCAGGAAGCTGCAGAAAGCCGTCTGCGCACGCTGCTCTTCTACTATTTCGACAATGCCTTCAAGGATCTCTTTGGCACACGACTCCACATCGTCCTTGGTGATGTCACGCAGAATTTCGACACGAGCCTCCGCGTAGATAGCGTCTTCAACTGTGCAGCAAACGTAAAGCATTTCTCGAAGGGTACCGACATCGAAGACGTGAACATCGGTGGAGCCATGAACTGCGTGAAATTCTGCCTGAAGACTGGCGCGCGCCTGGTTCATGTCTCCACTACCAGTGTTGGTGGTCTTTCCGTGAATGGCGTGCCTGCTCCTGATGTCCTGCTGACGGAACAGAATCTCTATTTCGGACAGTATCTGGGCAACCAATACACCTACTCGAAGTTCATGGCAGACCGCATCATACTGGATGCCGTTGCCCTGCACGGACTCAATGCGAAGGTGATGCGTGTAGGCAACCTCGCTGCCCGAAGCACCGACGGCGAATTCCAGGTGAACTTCCAGTCCAACAGCTATATGGGCCGCATCAAGGTCTATAACATGCTGGGCTGCTGTCCCTACGAGATGTATGATGCTCCCGCAGAGTTCTCGCCTATCAACGAGACGGCACGGGCCATCGTCCTGCTGGCTTCCACTCCGAAGGACTGTACCGTTTTCCATCCCTACAACAACCACACCCAGCTCATGGGCGACATCCTGACACAATTGGGGGACATCACAGGAGGTGTCAGGTTTGTGGAACCAGATGAGTTCGAGCGTGTGATGGAAGAGGCACAGAACGACCCACAAAAAGCCAAGCACATGTCCAGCCTGCTGGCTTACAAGGATATGGCACATGGGCAGAAGGCTGCGATGGTGGACAGACAGAACAACTACACGTCGCAGGTGCTCCATCGTCTGGGCTTCTATTGGTCCACCACCTCATGGGATTATGACCAGCAGATGCTACAGGCCATTGCTGGCTTCGGCTTCTTCGAATAAACACATAGTTCTCTCCATTAGCCATGATAGACCTCAAGACACTTCGCAACATTAGCCAGGCCGGCCTTCTGGCATTTGCCAAAGGCCACCTTTTGGACGGCATCGCCTCCCTGCGCACCCTGCTGCCCTATTGTGCCGCAGAACCCATCATCCGTGCTGAAGCGGACAGTCTGGAGGAGAACTATCACCACATGCTCGCCTTCCTGCGTCGAGGAGGAGCCGACCAGAAACGCCACGAGGTGCAGACCAGGATACAAAGAGAAGGCATCAGGCTCTTGGAACAGGTCAGCCGTGTCATACGCATCAGTCTGAAGTCCGACCATTATGGCAAGGCATGGGCCGCCCTGCAAGAGAGTTTCGGACCCGATGTCCAGGCAAATGTCCTGGAAGCCTTCCTGTCCTCTCCTTTTAAAGGGGAGCTGGATGGAGTCCGTCAAGACGACCTCTTCGACCTGCTATGGACGTCCCCCGTCTGGACGGCACAGGACACGGCCCATTGGTACGATTTCCTGCTGGGGCAAAGGGATATGGTGCAGCAGCACCTGGCTGGAGCAATCTTCCTGGCCGCATGGGAACACTATGACAGCGAGAAGGTGCAGATGCTGAACCTGCTGGCTGACAGCGAGTGCCACCGCACTCGCATCTCTGTTGCCAGTTACCTGCTTCTGCTCAGGCTCCGCCACAAAGAACTGGTTCCCCTGATGCCCGCCCTGCCCGACAACCTCCTCTCCCGAAAGGGAAGGAAGCTCATCGCCCAGGTGCAGTACGAGATGCTGCTCATGATCCTCTCGGAAAGAGACATGCATCGGGAGTTGGAGGAAGCTGAATCGCTCACAAAGAAGGTGATAAACAGCCTTGCTCCAGGTCTCTTGGGTGAAGCCGCCTCTGCCAATGCTTCTCCGGATGGGGTGAAAGACGAGGCGGAAGAGGCTGCACCCGCTGCGGAAAAGGAAGGGGAGAAACTGTCGGGGGAAGCCATCGTCGGGTCCATCAAAGATATTATCTCCCTGCGTAGCCGTTACCTGAAGAACCGCCTCCAGCGCGGAATGGACCCCAACCTTTCCAAAGTTCCCCTCCTGCACCATTGCAAGTACCTGAAGCGCATAGCCCATTGGTTCCTGCCCTTTGACAAAAGTCACCCGCTCTTCCAGTCAATACTGATAGACGACAAGGGCAACGAAAAGCAGAAGCTTTCCGGCCTGGTTGACCTAATCCTGGATTGCGACGTCGATAAGCTTGCTACGCTCTACCTTGCAGCCAATGACAAGGACTTCTCCAAGGCTGTGCGGCAACTGGACGAGGAGGCAATTCCCGACATAGAGGATGCCGTTATCCCGGAATACACCATCCGCTTCATCATGCAGGACCTGTACCGCTTTTTCCTGCATTCTCCCCTGAGCTCACAACTCGTCAATCCTTTCCGCGGGAATCAAACACTGCTCGACTTCCCCGACCTTGCAGCTTTGTTCGCTGCGTCCGAATATCTCATCTGCTGCAGCCTGCTCTTTGAGATAGGGCGGGAACGTCAAGCCCTCTCCCTGCTGGACAGCCTCATCGGCCGCGAAGGAGCCTCTGCACCGGCTTTGCTCCTCAGAGGACAGATACTGATACATCTGCAACAGTATACCGAGGCTGCTTCCTGCCTGCGGACGGCTGAAGTCCTGCAGCCCGATGATGCCGACATACTCCGCTGTCTGGCAGAATGTTGTGCGGCCCTGCACAAGTTCGAGGAGGAGCTGGGCTACCTGCAACGCCTCGCAGAACTTTTCCCCGAGGATATCACATACCGCCGCCTCATTCCCATGACGCTGCTGAAGGCCGGAAGGGAAAGTGAAGCCCTGCAACTGTTCTTCAAACTCGACCTCGAAACGCCCGAGGATGATGAAGACTACCCTGCTCTCGTCTCGCGCATTGCCGACACAGCGCTTGCCCTGGGCAAACTGGATGTGGCCGAGCGATATACGGAGAGAGAATTAGGGATTAGAGATGAGGAATTAGGGATGGCGCAATTGCGCATGGGACACATCCGCTTGCTGCAGGGCGACTGGAAAGGCAGCATCGACCATTACGAACAGTTTATCAACGCATACTGCAAAGGGACAGCCACAGACGCAAAAACCGCCCTTGAAGTGATTGAAAGTCAATGTAAAGATGCTAAATGGCTGAAATCAGAAATGGTCAATTGTCAATGGTCCGATATCATGATTATCCACGACATCCTGCAAGCTGCTATCGAAAGTCCCAAAGCCTGAACCTTTATCACAGAAAGTTTATCCTTTGAAAGCCTGCTGAAATGACATTCAAATAACTTTTAATGTCTTTTAAGTTGGCTTTTTTCTTCCTATTTGTTATTTTTTCGTATCTTTGCCGCGCAAAATTAATATCAAGACAATATAGACTATGAAAATCAAATCAGCTCTTTATGTGACTTTGCCATTGCTTGCAATGGCTTTATTGAGTGCTTGCGGCGGAAAGAAAGCACAATTCCAGATGCCGACAGCCAACTTTGAGACTATGAAAGTCACCACCAAGGACGTAACCATGACCACCAAGTACAGTGCCACCATACGCGGACGTCAGGACATTGATGTCTATCCACAGGTGGGCGGCACTCTGCAGAAGTTGTGCGTTACAGAAGGCCAGAAGGTGACAAAGGGACAGACGCTCTTCATCATCGACCAGGTGCCTTATCAGGCTGCGTTAAACACAGCTGAGGCTGCACTGAAGGCTGCAAACGCAGGACTTGCCACTGCACAGCTCAGCTACGACAGCAAGAAGAAACTCTTCGACCAACAGGTCATCAGCGACTTCGAGCTGCAGACAGCCCACAACGCCCTGCTCAGCGCCAAGGCACAGGTGGCACAGGCCGAAGCACAGGTCACCAATGCACGCAACAGCCTTAGCTACACTGTAGTGAAGAGTCCGTCGGACGGTGTCGTAGGCACTCTGCCTTACCGTCAAGGTGCGTTGGTAGGTGCAAGCATGCCCCAGCCCCTGACCACTGTGAGCGATAACAACCAAATGTACGTCTATTTCTCCATCAACGAAGCACAGATGTTGAGCATGACACGAGAGAGCGGCAGTGCCGAGGCAGCCATTAGCGCCATGCCAGAGGTGAAGCTGATTCTCGTGGATGGCAGCGAGTATCCGTATGCCGGCAAGGTGGAGAGCGTGAGCGGTGTGGTTGACCGCAGCACGGGTACGGTACAGGTTCGTGCCGTCTTCGACAACCCGGAGAAGCTTCTGCATAGCGGCAGCACAGGAAGTGTGGTTATCCCCACGACATACAAGGACAGGATTGTCATCCCAGCGACCGCAACCGTACAGGTTCAGGACAAGTTCAAGGTCTATCTCGTGGATAAGGACAACATCGCACACGAGCAGCTTGTCACCACAGAAACCCTTAGCAGTGGCAAGGAATACGTGGTGAAGGACGGCCTGAAGGTGGGAGACGTGATTGTGGCCGAAGGCGCAGGCATGTTGAGAGACGGTCAGGACATAAAGCCAAACAAATGAAAAGGTGAAA
>Ga0310690_10005883_pt1 | contig 16392 bp, 15 predicted proteins | sample AusTroGonzalo_MG_2_FD_207661 | JGI IMG/M metagenome (GOLD analysis project Ga0310690, IMG submission 207661) | Bovine rumen microbial communities from tropical cattle in Woodstock, Queensland, Australia - Gonzalo_04 (v2) (version 2) | ecosystem: Host-associated > Mammals > Digestive system >... | reverse complement strand
GATTAGATGCCCTTAGTGGCTGCCGTAGGCGGTCAGGCAGGAGCCGTTGCCGTCCTTTCTGTAGGTGTTCTTTACCTGTTAGGCTATTGGCTGATAGGCTTACGGCGTGAGAATGCATAAATTTGATGGGGCTTTAATATATAATAAAAGGTATAAGCAATGAAGGGGAGTCGTCGCTCCCCTTCATTGCTATAGGATAGTTTGTTTTACTTCACAAGGTATTTCTCACTCTCTACTACGCGGCCACCCTTTAGGAGTGAAACAACATAGATGCCTGCTGGTAACGGCTGACTATTAATCTGTGTCTGACCTATACCGACCTTCTTGTTTGCTATCACCTTTCCGTCCGGTGTGCTTACAACGACCTCTCCACCTGCCTGTTCTGCATTGATATCGACCGTAACAATGCCCTTCATGGCATCTAATCTACGAGCACCCTTGACGCGTACCGTTTCAACAAGGTCTATGTCCCCACCTGTTGTATCCAAATCATAGAGAGCAGATTCATCTTTAACATAGGATTTCCCATTAATAACATATAAATTTCTGGTTGGTATGTTTCCCAACTTTTCTCCGTCTTCATTATAGACAGCATAACCTCTGCCTTCCGGGAATACATTTCCATTTCGTTTCAATGTAACAGTACCATCTTCGTTGACCGTAACCTGAGGAGTATCATAACTTATTTGAGAAGGACCGCTTTCATCATATACTAAATATTCCCACTTGTATTAAACACCTTCGGGCAGACATAGATACTTCCCTTTGTTTGCAGCACGAGACCTGCTCTTGCACTGATTGCCATAACAAATAGCAACATCAAAGTAATAGATTTTTTATTCTGTTTTAATTTAATTGGTTGGATATAAGTTTGCTAAAAAAGTACAAAATGTTTCTGAAGGAACAAGAAATCTGCCCCCTAAAAAATGTGGTAACGGTAAAAAAGTTTTAGGGTGGCGTGCAAAAAAAAATCACTATAATTATTATGGCGATTTCGAAAATTACTGTAAATTTGCAGTAGATTTCGAAAATATAATAAGTCATGGAAGAGTACGTTAAGAGGGATACATATCTCAATCGTTTGATTGTCAGGCGAGATAATAATCTAATTAAAACTGTCACTGGTCCGCGCCGGGCTGGTAAGTCTTTCCTGCTAAATCCTATCTTTAAGGACCATCTTCTGGGACAGGGTATCCCTGAAGATCACATCATCAGTATATCATTCGATATTGAGGATGAGGAAACCCCTCATGAACTGCTTGACCGCGAGAAGCTGAAAGAGTTTCTTTATTCGCGCATTACATCGGAAACGGAGCTTTATTATGTGTTCCTCGATGAGATTCAGGAAGTGGATGGATTCGAACGCATCGTCAACGGACTGAACAAGCGTCCCAACGTTGATGTGTATATCACTGGTAGCAACTCCAAATTTCTCTCCAACGAAATCAATACAATTTTCCGTGGACGCAGTGATGAAGTAAGCATCATGCCCTTCACTTTCAAGGAGTTTTGTCAGGGCCGCACGGAATCAGTCAACGAATTGTGGAAAGAGTATTATACCTACGGAGGACTGCCTGCACTCCGCAGAATGCCGACTTCCGAACAGAAGGTCACCTATTTGCAACATCTCTGGAAGAAGACCTATCTCGACGATGTGGTGGAAAGGCATCGTGTGGAGAACCGTGACGCCCTGGAAGCCATTGCCGATGCTCTGTGCTCGTCGGTCGGCTCGCTCACCAACACCACACGCATCACCAACACCCTTGCAAGCGTTCGTAAAATCAAGATAACCGACGATACTGTCGCCAAATATATCGGCTACCTTGAAGGCGCGTTCCTGTTCAACGAAGCCAAACGTTTCAACATTAAGGGTAATAAATACTACGAGAACATCAAGAAATACTATTCCGTTGATGTCGGTTTGAGGAACGCACGCCTGAATTATAGGCAGCAGGAGCAGACTCACCTGATGGAAAATGTCATCTTCAACGAGCTCCTGCATCGTGGCTATGCTGTCGATGTAGGTGTGGTGGAGGTGCGTGAAATGAAGGACGGGAAGTCAGAATACAAGCAGTATGAGGTGGATTTCATTGCCGCCAACGGCAACGAGAAATACTATATCCAATCAGCCTATGAGCTCTCCACCGATACGAAACGCGAGCAAGAACTCAAATCCCTCAAGCGAATAGACGACTCTTTCCAAAAGATTGTCATTGTTAAAGATGACATCATGCCTTATCGCGATGAGAAAGGCATCTACTACACGGGCTTGTTCCAATTTCTAACCAGCGAGAAGGTAATTGATTAGTTATGGCCATCCACAAATTTGAAAGTATATGGATATAGGGATCAAAGGGCCTGCAAGAGGCTTCATACATTCTCGCCCACAGGGAACCAAGGTGGAATTGGCGGGACGTACAGCGTTTCTTCCTAATGCTGAAGTACCCTTGGTAGTACAGAAATTGACGACAGCTCAGATTGAGGCCATCCCCAGGGAACGCTTCGCCGTGTCGCTGATAGAGAAACCAAGTCCTTTGGCGATGGCCAAGTCTGGGTCGGGCCGCAAGGGACGTGGACTGTTCTCTGGAGTCAAAATGGAACGTGCAAAGCTACCGGCTTTTCTTTTTAAAAGGGATGATGTCATCAGCTATGTGCAAAAGACGTCTGGCACCATCACAGACAAGCCGAGTGGTACAAAAGAGTACATTACGATAACCGCTCTTTTGAGTCAGGTGAAACAGCACGTTGACGATTTGTATGACTACAACCTCGAGCTCAGTCGCAATAAGCGAGAAACATCACCGGACGATGACAATCTCTTTTATCCGCCCGTTGACGAGGGCTGTATGACAAAATGCATTAAGAAGGCGATAGCCCATTTCTTTGGAAATAAGGAGACATGCAAAATTGCAGGCAAGGAATATAAGCTGGCTGCCTTCTGTCTGCTGATGCATGACTATTTCATACGCATGCACATCCTGAAGAACACAACACGCACGCCCTTCTGTAACTACCTGCTGAAACATGTGATGAAGGATTGTAATACAACATTTACATCCAGGACATTTACCAATTATGCCAAGGAATACAAGAATGTAGAGGAGGTTTTCACTGGACAAGATAAACTGAAAATCAATTTCAATGTTCACCCCGAGCCAAGTGGGAAACCGCTTCAGGACGCTTTCCACGAAATCGGCCATTTTTTCCACACATCCGAATATTTCAAACATTTGCGGGATATGCGAGATAACTTGGCAAAATTCCACATATAAACGGCATTGCCGCCATATAAATGCAGTGAGGACTCCACATGGGTTCTCACTTTTTTTTCCACACGCCAATAGCGCTTTTTCCAATCGATTCCGGGGAATATGAAATGCCCGTACCTTTGCCATCGAGATCACGAATTGGATGATGACAGTATCAGCCAGATGAAGGCTCAAAGATTGGTTAACAGTTGCTCTATGCTTGCTCATAGGTTGCTCATACCGCTCTCATAGGTCTCTCATAGCGCGCTCTAGCTGAACTCAGTCTCCAAGGGTATGATTGAAGTGCTATTTTAAACTATTACAACTATGGCTAAAATGAATCAAGAAATGTACGGTGCTTCCGGCAAGGTCGGTAACAAGACGTACTACCAGGTTGACGGTAAGACCATCAGTCGTATCATCGTCACACCTAAGAATCCGAAAACGGATGCCCAGACACTGCAGCGCATCCTAGTAAAGGTTGTTGGCATGGTTTACGCCATGTTGAAAGCAATCTGTAACCACAGCTTCGAAGGCTACAGCAACGGTGCCAAGTGTACTGAACGCTTCCGCTCGTTGAACCTGCGGTACCTGCGTGAGCGTGCGACAACTCTCCAGCAGTCTGGCCAAAGTCTGAGCCAGTTCTATCAGTTCGCACCTCTCCAGAGTAACAAGTGTATGCCCTTCGCAGCCATTATCTCACAGGGCCATCTGCCCGAAATCTCTGTGGCTATCGATGCCGCAGGGGGACACAAGGCGTATGTCAACTCACCCGGCCGCACATACGCTGAGCTCGTTTCTGCATGGGGTCTGCAGCGTGGCGACCAGCTTACATTCGTCACTGTGCAGAAACGTGAGGGTAAGTACGAGGCTGCTTATGCCCGCATCGTGCTCAACCCCCGCAATGCTGACGGCAGCGGTGCCCCGATGACCACCGAGATTGTGAACAGCGAGGGTGAGTTCCCCTGCTCCAACTGGAAGAACCAGCTGAACTTCTCTACCTTCGAGTTCGACACCGACCACTTCAACTTCACGTTGGGTCGTGGTGGCGACGTGGTGGCTGCCGGCATCATTGTCAGTCGTAGGGACAAGAGTGGCGACTGGTTCCGCAGTAACTGCCAGCTGGTACTCAATGAGGCTGGTTTCGGCAGTGACCTGTGCAGCCTTTCCGAGGCTGTAGAGAAGAGCTACGTAACAGCTGAAATCGACATGGAGTCTGAGTACTACCTGAACAACGCAGGTCTGGGCGGTACAGGCTCCACTGGCGATGTCACTCCAAGTGGCGGTGGCGGTGGTGTTACGCCTGGTCAGCCCACCTACAATACCAGTGCCACCATCAACGGTGTCAGCCAGAGCATTGCGGGCGGCAGCGTCACAGCCACGGCTCCCGTTACCAGCGTAGCCGTCAGCGGTATTAACCTGGGCGACGTAACCTTCACTGCCAAGGTGGACGGCACAGGTGAAGCTATCAGTCCCACCAGTCACGATGCCAACGGTGCCACCTTCACAGGTCTTAACGTAGCGGCTGGTCACAGCCTTGTGGTTTACCGTGGCGGTACAGTCTGGTTCACCATTACGGCCCAAGCCTCTGGCGGCGGGGATGATAGTGGGGAATAGCAGACCTACCCCCGACCCCTCCCGTCAAGGAGGGGGCACCCCTTCCCTCACCGAGGGAGGGGCTTTTTGTGTGGTATGGGTACTTATTTTCTGCAAAAAGAGTGGGAGGTTTTGATGAATTTGTGTAACTTTGCGACATTCTTTGTTACAAAACGACGGGTTGTGCGTTATTGATGTAAAGAGGATATAAGAAATGAGCAAGAACTACCTGATAGTGGCCTACCAGAGGTTGCAGCGGAGGTTGCAATACGGTTTGCTGCATTCGGGGGAGGATGCCCTTAACGATGCTTTCTGTCAGCTTTGGGCCGGCCATTACGACCCTGCTACGGAGGCTGAGGGCGAGAAGCTGCTCAATACTGCGGTGCGCCGCAGGCAGATAAGTCTCTGGAGGCACGAGAACCGCCACCCGAGGGCATCGCTTGATAATATCCAGATTGCCCAACCGCCGCCCGGCACCGATGCGGGGGAGACGTTCAGGCAGATAAAGACACTGATAGAGACGCAGCTGACACCACTGCAGCAAGACATACTGACACGCCATGACATCAACGATGAGGCTTACTCTGAGATAGCTGGTGCGCTGGGAATGCAGGAAGCGGCAGTAAGGATGCAGTTGAGCAGGGCCAGAAAGACAATCAGGGAAATCTATAAAAAGACAAAGAAATGACACAGCATGACTTATCTTATTGGGAAGGGATGGCAGAGCGCTACTTCCTGACAGAAACTTCCGAAGAGGAGGAAATGATGCTGCGTAGGTTCCTTTGTAGCAGCGAAGGGCAGGATCCCCGTTTTGACGAGGTCAGAGCCACCCTGGCATTCCTGCATGTCTGCCGGACACAGCGTACCGTCCGTGTGAGTCATCCGTTCAGGGCACTGGCTATTGCGGCTTGCTTCTGCGTAGCGGCTTTCCTGGGGTGGTATCAGTACCGCCAGCATAACATGAGCAGCGTGCGCATAGACGGTGAGAAGGTGGAGGCCGATGCCTCCCGGCTGATGCAGCAGCAGATGGCTGAGATGTTTAACCCCTAAAGGCAGCAAACGGATGAAAAGAATTATCTTATTCCTATTGATATTGCCGGGCTCGCTGCTTGGAGCCTGGGCGCAGAAGGGGATGGCCATTCAGACGGTCTTCGATGAAATGGCCGTGAAGAAGAATGTCACAGAGGTGGTGATGGGCCCTGGCAGGCTGAAGAACTACAGGCTGAGCTTCTTCCACAGCCTGGAGATTAAAGCGGCAACGGCAACGGAAAGACAGCGCATAGAGACGCTGATGAGGAAAGATGTGGCAGGGGCCGTCCTGCACGAGGAGACCCCGGAGCACAGACTCTACGAGCTGCCGCAGCGAGGGGGGACGCACTACTACATCTTCTATCGCTGTACAGGCCAGACAATAACCCTGATATACATTGAGGGAAAGGCCAGCCTGAACCAGATTAAGAATTACTTCCAAAAAAAATAACAGACACGCATGAAACAGCATCATACCATATATTATATATTACTTGTGTGGCTGCTTGCCTGCCCGTCTGCAAAGGCAGCAGAGGGGGATAGCCTGCAGTGGGACTTTTCCGACCTGTTCCAGGGTACAAAGGAGGCACCCGCCCTGCCTTCCTCGCTAGAGGGGTGGAAGGAGCACCTGGACCTCTTCGGGAGGAACATACCGCAGGAGGAGGTCTTCCTGCACCTGGACAATACCTGCTACTTTGCCGGCGATACACTGTACTTCAAGGCATATGTACGGCGCAGCGACACGGGCAAGCTTACCAACCTGAGTCAGCTGCTCTATGCCGAACTGTGGAACCAGGAGGGCTATATGCTGGAACGCCGTCTGGTGAAGCTGAAGGACGGGCAGGGCACGGGCTCAATTGTACTGAACGACTCGCTCTACGGAGGTTTCTATGAACTGAGGGCCTACACTCGCTGGCAACTAAACTGGGGCGAATACCAGCACCCTCATACCTGGCCGGCAGAGCAGTGGTTCTTTAACAAGAAAATGGCCAAGGAGTTCTATCGCGACTATGAGAAGCTTTACAGTCGCATCTTTCCCGTCTATGACAAGCCCACCACACCCGGGCAGTTCTATCACGACATGAGGGAACGCCCCCACATGCGCTATTTCCGCTCCGATGCCAGGAAAGCCCCTCCTGTGGTGAACCTGTACCCCGAGGGCGGTGTGATAGTGGAGGGAACCAGGGCACGCGTAGCCTTCGAGGCCAACGAGGCAGACGGCGAGCACCTGTCGGGCATTATGAGACTGTACGGACGGGGCGGCCAACTGCTGCAGGAGCAACGGACGGAGAACCGGGGACGCGGCACGCTGGAGTTCACCTACGAGCCGGGGGTAACATACTCTGCCGTCTTTACCACTGACAGCAACAAGGTTATCCGCCAACGTATGCCCAAGGCTGAGAAGGACGGATGTGCCGTCCGCACCGATGTAGGCAGCCGCCAGTTGCTGCTGACCCTGCAGCCCCGTGGCGAGGCCGCCAACGAGACGCTGGGCGTTACCGTTACCGTGGGCGGTGCCCTGCATTACTTCCAGAAGTTCCGTGCACAGGATACTCAGATAAGCATCCCCACAGACTCGCTCCCCACCGGTGTGGCGCAGGTAACGGTGTACAATGCACAAGGTCGTGTGTACAGCGACAGGCTCTGCTTCATCCGCCATCAGCAGGATATAGAGGAAGCCAACATGCAATTTGGCGGCATACGCACCTCTTACGAGCCTTTCGACTCCATACGTCTCTCAGTGGAAAACCCGACGGCGGCAGGCTCTACCATATCGCTGGCCGTAAGGGATGCCGCCACATCAGAATATCTGTACGACAGCAGTAACATCCTTACCGAGATGCTGCTGTGCAGTCAGATTCGCGGCTTCGTGGAGCAGCCCCATTATTACTTTGAAAAAGACGATGAGACGCACCGCCGCCATCTGGACCTGTTGCTTATGGTGCAGGGGTGGCGCCGACATAACTGGATAACGATGGCTACGCCCGGCATCTTCCGCATCAACCATCCTTATGAGAAGACACCCGTCTACTTTGGCGCCGTCTACAGGTATCTGCCCATCGGACATGAAGGCTTCAACGGCTGGGGTAATATGATGGACCAGGAAATCAAGCATTACGACTTCTCGCGTCCGGAAGGCGGTGAGTGGTTCTCGCACAGCAGGACACGCAAACCGCAGGGCATAATCCCCCTCCTGGGAAATGCCGGCGAGGAAAGGGACAAGCACAATGCCTACAGCTATCTGCTGAAAGACAATGAGTCGGCTACCTTCGACGGGCGTAACTACTACGACGAGGGTAACCTGAAAAGGGAAGTCCGCGTTCATGCTGAATACAGGAAAAAAACGGATGTGGGAGTGGAAAGCGTTTACGGTGACCTAACCACCCGGAACGGCCGTTTTGTGCTGGAGATGCCCGGCTTCTACAACCAGTGCACGCTGGACCTGTCTGCTTCTGATACCACCAGCTGGAAAGAGCCTTTGACCGCTACCAGAAAAGGCAGAAAGCTTTTGCGCAAGCGGGAGAAGCTGATGAAGAAGGGCAGGGCCGTGCCAAGCCTGGATCACCAGTGGGTGATGCCGTCAGAGACGGAATACCCTGAGTTCTACGTCCGTCTGACACCCTATTATCCCCGTTTCTGCAAGCCCTTCAGTTTCTACCATACACATGTGGCACCTCCCCGCGAGGGAACAGCACTGACACCCAGCCTCAGGGAGGGCCGAACACTGGCACAGATTACGGTGCGCAGCAAACACGGGGGAATGCACTCGTTTGATGCGTTTCATCCTGCCGTAGAGTACGATGCCTATAAGACTTTCAACGACTGTGTGGATGCAGGCTTCACTCCGGGATGGTTTGCCGGAAAGACTTCCTTTGCCAAATGGACGGAACGCCTGCTGGTGGGAGATATGAATATGTATAGGCATTACGTGACATATGATGAGTACATATCCCGAAATAAAGAGAACTCTGAAATAGGGAAAGACTGGGGCGGTGAGAGTCTTACGATGTCCGGTGCATGGAATAGTTCTGCCGACTCCTACAATGGATTCCCCTTTACCACTGTCAGATACTATACAGGGGGCTGGAGCACATCCAATCAGTCTTTCTATTCATTCACAGGAATGGACGACCAGACCATGAGCCTGGATTACCTGCGCACGCTGAAATCGGTAAAGCTTATTACAGACTATGCTCCGCGTATGGAAGGAAGCAGCCGCTATATGGGCACTAACCAGCCTACGGTGGACATAGGCTACGATATGCTTACGGATGGTGTGCGTCAGACTTATCGCGACCGCCATTTCGTGCTGCAAGGCTATGACGTGAGCGAGGAGTTCTATAGTCCCTGCTATCGGAACCGCCCTTTGCCTGATACGCAGGACTATCGCAGAACCCTCTACTGGAATCCTAACCTGGAACTGGATAAGAACGGCCGTGCCGAGGTTACGCTCTGGAATAACGGCACTTCCACCAGCATCACCGTGAGTGCCGAGGGCATTACGCCCAAGGGCAAGATACTGACAGGCATCAGCTACCCCGAAGACAGATGAGACAACTGTTCACCATATTGTTATTAAGCCTTTCCTGCCTTATCCTGGCACAAGAAAAGCCGGATTCCATCACTGCCGTCATCAGGGATGCCGACACAGGAGCCCCCATACAATATGCCAGTGTATACGTATCATACTCCTGTGGCACTATCAGTAACTACGATGGGGAATTCTGCCTGCAGTGCCTCCCTGACGATGTGCTCCGTATCTCGTGCATAGGATACCGGCACGTCAGCGTCAAGGCATCGGAACTTCCTGACGTTATCCGCATGAAGCCCATCGCCACTGAGCTGAAGGAAGTCACCGTCACGAGGGACGATGATATTCTATACCGGTTGGTGACTAAGATGCAGAAAGAGGCCAAGAAAAACAGAAAGACGGAAGCACAGTACTTCCTGAGAATGACTACACAGTACCCGGGAACCGATGAACTGGCAGAGGCCTTCATGAGTGCCAAATCGTGCGTACAGATCAGGGACATAACTTTTCATAGTGGAAACCGCGGTCAGCTGAAGGAAAGCGTGATTGAGGGCCCCAGCCTAACAGGGCTCGGACGTACCAACATGCACATCTTCCTGCGTCTGTCACCCGTTTTGGTGAATTATGACATCTGGAACTTTACCTTTGTCCCTGCTGACATCGTATTCAGAAGGATGAAAAACCTATACGAACTTTCATGCGTCAGGTTTACCGAAGAAGACGGCACAGAGATTAGCAAGATAAAGGTTACGGCCAATCCTGCCGTTACAAACTCGCATCCCATGCTGGACGGTACGCTGTACATTGATCGCAAGAAATGCCGTCTGCTGCGTTTCGACGGTGAAATACACGGATTGCAAATAGTACTCTACGATCAGGCCAGAGAACAGTATATTGTAAGTGGAGTACAATATACGATGCATGTAGACTACCGCCACGACCATGGATTTACGGAGATAGCCAGCATGTCGGGAACACTCAGCAAAGACAGTGTTACGGTAAGGCAGCTGCTCTTTAACATAGGCGATAAGAACCTGAATTTCAATAAATCCGTCCGCGTTAAGGATAATATGATCCGTGCCATAGACGAGGTAGGATTCGATTCTGTCCTTTGGACCATGAGTAACATTGTTAAACGTACACAGGCCGAGGAACGCGTTGCATTCAAGGACGCTGCTTTCCGTTCTTCTGGAAAATCAAAGTACAACACAGCTCCCACAGAACAGGAAAAGAATGCCAACATGTATCTTAGCAATGCTATTCGCCAACTTATGGGTAATACCATGCCGCTGCAAAGGGGGCTTCCTCCGAAAAGCCAGAATAAAAAGAAGACTGGCAGCAGTTCACCTTTTATTCTCAGAGTGCGTCCGTTGAAATCTTTCTGAAAAAAAGAGTTTTTACGTTCGTATTTTTCATTTTTTGCTCTTTCGTTTTTTCATTCTTTTATTTTTCCCTCATTTCTTTTGGAAGATACTTAATTTGTTTATAAATTTGCGGCAAGATGAAGTATGTTACATTGCCGACGACATTGGTGGGAGACACTCATCTCTCGTTCTATCTGGCGATGGAGGAATACGTGGCACGCAACATGGATGAACCTGACTGTTTCTTCATGTGGCAGGTAAAGCCCAGCGTTATCTTCGGTCGTAATCAGGTAATGCAGAACGAGGTGAATGTGGAATACTGCCGTCAGCACGGCATAGAGATGTACAGACGCAAGAGCGGCGGCGGCTGCGTATATGCTGACTCGGGCAACATCATGCTGTCCTTCATTACCCGAAGCGATAATGTACCCTTCACGTTCAACCGCTTTATGACGATGCTGATTTTTGTGTTGCAAAAACTGGGCGTTGAGGCTGCAGGTACTACGCATAACGATGTGATGATAGGTGACAAGAAGGTTTGCGGAACGGCGTTCTATCAGTTGCCGGGCCGAAGCATTGTTCACAGCACTATGCTCTACGATACCAACATGGTGCACATGTTAAACGCCATAACCCCTTCGGTAGAGAAGTTACAGAAAAATGGCGTGGAGAGTGTACGTCAGCGTATCACATTCCTGAAGGATTATATCAGCCTGAGCATTGAGGAACTGAAAGCCTTTATCCGACAGACGCTCTGTGACGGGGAAATAGAGCTCACGCCAGCGGACGTGGAGACTATCCGAAAGATTGAGCAGGACTATCTGGATAATGAATTCATCCAACGGCTTTAAGGCGGCCAAAAGTCCATTCGTTATAACGTAATATCGAAATAACGAAAGGGCCGCCATAGAAAATAACTAAGAACTAATATTTAAACCTTAAATAGTAAAATAAATAAATGAAGAGAACGTGTCTTTATGAAAAACATGTGGCACTGGGTGCCCTGATTTCGCCATTCGGCGGTTTTGAGATGCCTATTCAGTATGCCGGCATCACTCCCGAGCACATGGCTGTACGCGAGAAAGTCGGTGTATTTGACGTATCGCACATGGGTGAGGTAACTGTAAAAGGTAAGGATGCCGAGCGTTATGTTCAGCATATCTTTACCAACGACATTGCAGGTGCGCCTATTGGCAAAATCTACTATGGTATGATGTGCTACGAGAATGGTGGTACGGTGGATGACCTGCTAGTGTACAAGATGGGCGAGAACGACTTCTTCTTGGTTATCAACGCAGCCAACATAGATAAGGACTGGGCGTGGATGCAGGAGAATGCAAAAGGCTTTGACATCGACTTGCAGAACCGCAGCGACTTCTATGGTCAGATAGCTGTTCAGGGCCCTGATGCAGAGAAAACCGTTGAGGCTGTATTAGGCTTGCCTTGTAAGGAACTGGTGTTCTATACCGTAAAGACCATCGGCGATGTTATTGTTAGTAGAACAGGTTATACAGGTGAGGACGGCTTCGAAGTTTATGCTTCGCACGAATACATACAGCAATGCTGGGATAAACTGATTGCAGCCGGTGTTCAGCCTTGTGGATTGGGTTGTCGTGATACCTTGCGCTTTGAGGTAGGTCTGCCCCTCTATGGCGATGAGCTTTCTGCGGATATCACACCCATCATGGCAGGCTTGGGCATCTTTGTGAAGTTGGATAAGGAAGAGTTTATTGGCAAAGAGGCACTGGCTAAGCAGAAGGCCGAGGGTCCTGCCAAGAAAATTGTAGGTATTGAACTGGCAGACAAGGCTATCCCCCGCCACGGCTATCCTGTGCTGAACATGGCAGGCGAGACCATTGGCGAGGTGACAACGGGTTACCATACGCTTTCTACAGACAAGAGCGTCTGCATGGCACTAATAGATGCTCAGTATGCAAAACTGGATACCGAGGTGCAGATTCAGATCCGCAAGAAGGTGTTCCCCGGCAAGACAGTAAAGAAACAATTCTATAACAAGAGTTATAAGAAGTGACCCCCCTTCCTTCTCCCCGAGGGGGAGTGAAAAGATAAAAACAATTAAACTAATAATATTATGGCAAAAGTAATTGAAGGACTCTACTACTCGGAGTCACACGAATATGTAAGAGTAGAAGGTGATTTTGGTTTCATTGGTATCACAGATTATGCTCAGCATGCATTGGGTAACGTGGTATACGTAGATATGCCCGACGTTGACGATGAGGTAACAGCAGGTGAGGAGTTCGGTGCCGTAGAGAGCGTGAAGGCTGCCAGTGACTTGTATTCTCCCGTTAGCGGAACTGTAGTCAAGGTTAATGAGGCTTTGGAAGATACACCTGAACTCGTCAACAAAGATGCTTTTGAGAACTGGATTATCAAGGTAGAACTCTCAGACAAGAGCGAACTGGATGGCTTGATGGATGCCAAGGCTTACGAGGCTTTTTGTGAAAAGTAAGAGAAAATTGTAAAATTATAACATTATAAAATTATAAAAAAAAACTGTGGCTCGAGAGAATCTGATATATGACTTAAGTAAAGCTTTTGCTTTAAGAATCATAAAACTTAATCGCTTCCTGAAAGAAGAAAAACATGAGCAGTTAATGTCATACCAGATTTATAAGTCGGGAACCAGTATCGGAGCAAATGTCTCGGAAAGTATTCACGCCCAGAGCAAAGCAGACTTTATCAGTAAATTGGAGATTGCCTTAAAAGAGGCTCGCGAAACCAAATATTGGTTGGAGCTTTTGCATGAATCGGATACAATAACAGAAACACAATTTGACTCTTTGGTGAATGATAATAATGTTCTCATCGGTACGCTCATAAATATTATTAAGAAAACGAAAGAGACTAAAGATTAGGATTAGATTTCATCCATTTTTTATAATTTTATCATTTTTGAATTTATGAATTTCAAATTCTTTCCTCATACTGATGCCGACCTTCAGACTATGTTCCAGAAGGTGGGCATCAAGAGTCTTGACGACCTCTATGCTGAGGTCCCCGAGCAGATTCGCTTCCGTGGCGAATACCAACTGCCCGAGGAAATGAGCGAAATTGAGGTGCGTCAGTTCTTTGATAAGCTGGGTGCCAAGAATAAGCAGTTGACCTGCTTTGCCGGTGCCGGCGTCTATGACCATTATACGCCCAGTGCTATTCCTCAGTTGCTCAGTCGTTCTGAGTTTCTGACCAGTTATACGCCTTATCAGGCAGAGATCTCGCAGGGTACGCTGCATTACATCTTTGAGTACCAGAGCATGATGGCCGAGTTGACAGGTATGGACATCAGCAATGCCTCTATGTACGATGGGACTACTGCAACCGCAGAGGCCGTAATGATGGCTGTAGCTGCAGGCAAGAAGCAAAATAAGGTGCTGGTGAGCGAGACCATAGACCCCAAAACGTTGGCGGTGGTAAAGACATATGCTCATTTCCATGGCATAGAGTTGGAGATGATTCCTGCCAAGGACGGTGTAACCGACCTGTCAACTCTCAAGTCTCAACTGTCAACTGACGTGGCTGGCGTATTGGTGCAACAGCCTAACTTCTATGGTATCGTGGAGGATTACGAGGGCTTTGCCGATGCTTGTCATAACCAGAAAGCACTCTTCATCATGAATAGTGTAGCTGCTGACTTGGCAGTCCTGAAGACCCCAGGAGAGTGGGGTGCCGACATAGCAGTGGGCGATGGTCAGAGTCTGGGTATTCCCATGCAGTGGGGCGGTCCATATGTTGGATATATGTGCTGTACAGAGAAGTTGATTCGTAAGATGCCCGGTCGTATCGTAGGTATGACACAGGACAATCGCGGACAGCGTGCCTTTGTGCTTACCTTGCAGGCAAGAGAGCAGCATATCCGCCGCCAGAAGGCTACTAGTAATATTTGCTCTAACCAGAGTTTGATGGCACTGTGGGCAACTGTTTATATGTCACTGATGGGTAAGCAGGGCCTGAAGAAAGCTGCTGAGCTTTCTTATGCCGGAGCCCATTATCTGTGCGATGAGTTGCTGAAGACGGGCAAGTTCAGCCTTGTTTATAACCAGCCGTTCTTTAACGAGTTTGTGGTTCGCTACAACGGAGATGTGGATGTCTTGCAGAAGCGTCTTACTGAAAACGGTATCTTTGGTGGTGTCAAGTTGGATGCCGATAAACTGATGTTTGCCGTTACAGAAAAGCGTACCAAAGAAGAAGTTGATAACCTTGTAAAGATTGCTGCCTTATGAATAACAGATTATACGGAAATTTGATTTTCGAGCTATCGCAAGAGGGTCGTTCTGGCTATTCTCTGCCTAAGAATCAGTTCGGCAGCTATAGTGTTCCTGCACAACTGCGCAGAAAAGAAGACGCAGCACTGCCAGAGTGTGATGAGATGACGGTGGTTCGCCACTATACCAACTTAAGTGCTAATAACTTTGGTGTGGACAATGGTTTCTATCCGTTGGGTTCCTGCACCATGAAGTACAACCCCAAGATCAATGAGGAGGTGGCAGCATTGCCTCAGTTTGTTGGATTGCATCCCTTGCAGCCTGCAGAGACGGTGCAAGGTGCCGAGGAGGTTTGTCAGCAGTTGTGCAAATCGCTTTGCGAACTGACAGGTCTGTATGCCTTCACACTGAAGCCCTTTGCGGGTGCTCATGGTGAGTTGACAGGTCTGATGGTTATCAAGAAGTATCACGAGAGTCGTGCTGATGAGGCTCGTCGTCTGGTCATTGTGCCTGATTCTGCTCATGGAACAAATCCTGCCAGCGCCGCTGTGTGTGGCTTGGATATTGTTGAGGTAAAGTCGCTGAGCGATGGTACCGTTGATGTGGAAGCGCTGAAGGAGTTATTGGCCCAGCATGGTGCAGAGATTGCCGCCATGATGATGACCAACCCCAACACCTTGGGTCTCTTTGAGAAGCAGATTCCTGAGATAGAGAAATTGGTGCATGCCGCAGGTGGTTTGATGTACTATGACGGAGCTAACTTGAATCCTATGTTGGGTGCTGCTCGTCCAGGTGATATGGGCTTTGATGTAATGCACATCAACTTGCACAAGACGTTCTCTACTCCTCATGGTGGTGGCGGTCCAGGTGCCGGTCCTGTTGGCGTAAGAAAGGGATTGGAGTCCTTCTTCCCAGAGGTTTCTCCCTATCATGGCAACTTTGCGGTAGCTATGCGTGCTCTGGCGTACATACTCTCTTTGGGTCGTGAGAACATCAAGTTGGTTGGTCCCTTGGCAACATTGAACGCCAACTACATCAAGGAGAGCCTGAAAGATGTTTATGAACTGCCTATTGATGGATTGTGCAAGCATGAGTTTGTATTTGACGGCCTGAAGGACAAGAGCACTGGTGTTACCACTATGGATGTGGCTAAGCGTCTTTTGGATTACGGCTATCATGCCCCCACCATCTACTTCCCCTTGTTGTTCCATGAGTCTCTGATGATTGAGCCGACAGAAAACGAGAGCAAGGAGACCATAGACGGCTTCATAGGCGTGATGCGTAAGATTGCTGAGGAGGCTAAGACTGACCCCGAATTGGTGAAGACAGCACCACATACCACACCTATCGGTCGTGTGGACGATGTGTTGGCTGCTAAGCATCCTGTCGTAACTTATAAA
>Ga0310690_10005880_pt1 | contig 16397 bp, 10 predicted proteins | sample AusTroGonzalo_MG_2_FD_207661 | JGI IMG/M metagenome (GOLD analysis project Ga0310690, IMG submission 207661) | Bovine rumen microbial communities from tropical cattle in Woodstock, Queensland, Australia - Gonzalo_04 (v2) (version 2) | ecosystem: Host-associated > Mammals > Digestive system >... | reverse complement strand
CGAGGCAGAGTGCGCACAGTACGAGGCTGCTATCAAGGCAGCAGGTGGCATCGACCTCTTCATGGGCGGCATCGGTCCCGACGGACACATCGCCTTCAACGAGCCCTTCAGCTCCCTGCAGAGCCGAACCCGCGTGAAGAGCCTCACCACCGACACCATCATTGCCAACAGTCGCTTCTTCGACAACGACGTCAACAAGGTGCCCAAGACAGCCCTGACCGTCGGCGTAGGCACAGTAATGGATGCCAAGGAGGTACTCATCGTCTGCAACGGACACAACAAGGCACGCGCCCTGCAGCACGCCGTAGAGTGCGCCGTAAGCCAGGAATGGACCATCAGCGCCCTGCAGATGCACCCCCATGCCATCATCGTCTGCGACGAAGCTGCCACCGACGAGCTCAAGCACGGCACCTACAAATACTTCAAGGACATCGAAAAGAATAACCTGTAAACTATGATAACGACCCTCATTGGCCTCATCATCGGTGCATTGGCCGGATTCATAGCAAGCAAGTTGCAGAGCGGCGCAGGCAAGGGATTGCTCGTCAACCTCTTTCTGGGCATCATCGGCAGCGTCATCGGCAGCTGGCTCTTCGCCCTGCTCGGCATCGAAGCCCACGGCTTCATCGGTTCTTTGGTTTGTGCCGTAGTCGGTGCGCTCATCCTCCTGTGGTTTGTCTCGAAGATTAAATAAGCACTTCCAAGCTTCCTCTTGCGAGGAGGTTCCCACGGTTCAAGCCCTTCCCCACTTGCGGGAGGGGCTTTTTCTTTATGCCCTCCTTATCTGTAAAGAAATGTTAAAATAAGGGCACTGCACGAAAATTCTTAATTCTTAATTCTTAATTCTTAATTTTTTGTCGTACCTTTGCACCGCAATTGAGGTTAACGCCCATTTGCACACCTTAACACGGTGCCTATAGTTCAGTTGGTTAGAGCGTCAGATTGTGGTTCTGAATGTCGTCGGTTCGAGTCCGACTAGGCACCCCCCAGAGAGCAAAGAACTTCCCAAGCACACATGGTTTGGGAAGTTTTCTTTTTCCAACAACGGATTAAACTGATTTTACGGATTATGCTGGCTCTGTAGAAATATCTGTCTGTAATCTGTATTATTATGGATAATCTGCAAAAACTCCCGCATCTCACGACGCAGGAGCCATGTGGCGCCTTCTTTATTAACTTTTACAAACCAAGTGTTTATTGTCTTACGAATGTATAGTTCGTTACGCCCTTCTCTTGCATTATCTTCTTAATGCGCTCAATATGTTCCTGAGGAACGCCCTTACAGACATTGATACGAACATTGTGGTCCTTGCGGATTGCTACTTCTTCAAGATGCTGTCCGACATCATCTACATCCCATTTCCACGAGCAGATGGTGTAGTTCTTCCAGCTAAAGCCGTCGAAGATGCCGCCTTTTGTCCAAATGGAAGTCTTTGCTCCGCTGTCCTTCGGAGGTGTTCCTGTGAGCAGAATGGTCAGTTCGGGGTTGATATTGCCCTTTGTGCCAGCAGGAATCTGAACAGGCGTAGTGATAAGGTTCGCCAAATGATTTTTTAAGGAGACTTCCATCTTCTTCAAAGCCGAAGCAGGCAGGTCGGGCAAGTTGTTGATGTCAACCTCCTTGCCGTCAAGCATAAACTTGTAGTCCTTCTTTCGCAACATCCAAGGATAGGTGCAGACGGGATGCTCCTCGATGAATGAGTTGTCGTCTGTCTGTATCCAAGTACCCTTGAGCCAAGTAACGATAATGCCATCGCCTTGCTTCTTTAGCCGCTCTGGGGCATCACTTGGTACGATATAGGCTCTTAGCAACTTGCCGGGATTCTTCTCCGTTACGTCGATTTCTTCTGTTCCCTCCACAGCATTGGTCTTTACAAACCCTTCTCCAGGTACAGCCATCGAGATGGGTTTGTTTTTCTTCTCTTCCGCATTTGTTTTCGGTTCGGCAAAGGCAACGAGAGCCACTACCATGAGTGCAGGCAGAATGAGTCCTTTGCTCATCAGCCAGCGATTGGAGCTGTGTGTGTGCATCATCTTGATTCGATTTTTGAGTGAATGGTGACTGAGGTTGTTGCAGACCGTCTGCAGTCGGCCTCCCATAGCTTTCGTCACGAGTAATAATTGATATGTCTTTGCATCGATGCCAAAGATAAGTACGGCGTTGTCTGCCTCGTATTCGTGGATGGCTTTCAATTCTCGCCCCAAGAGATAGACAAAGGGATTGAACCATTGAACAGCCTTCACAACTTCGAGAAGAAGCAGGTCGTAAGTGTGTCCCATGCGGATGTGAGCTTGTTCATGTGCCAAGATGGGACGTCGAAGGTGCTCGTAATCCGATGCGCTTATTATAATATAATGTAGGAAACTGTAGGGAGCGAAGTCGCCTCCACGTATGATAATCGTGTTGCCAAACTCGTCTTTGGTTCGCACACCGCTCTTTATCTCCTGCCAAAGGCGGAAAAGTTGCACAAAGAAGATGGCAAGAACAGCAAGCACGCCAAAACAATAAATAGCCTCAAGAAGCTTCACAGCCCCCTCCCCGCCCCCCATTTGGGGGAGTGATATTTCCTTTTCCACCTGAATAGTTGTTGCCGACACATCTTCGACAATGGGTACCGTCGTTTCACTTATGTACTGGCGGAAAGTAGTGATAGACGACTCCTCAACTTCCGAGGCACTTCCCCAAAGGGGGAGCGGGGAGGGGGCTTTTATTGTCAAGCGTATTACTGGCAATATCATCGAAGCCAAAAGCACGCTCAGCAGAGCCACACGATTGAAGCGATGGAACGTCTCGCGGCTCAGCAAAAGGGCAAAACTCCCATAGAGAAGTGCCAGCAGTAGGGATGACTTTATAATGTACACGAACATGACACTAACTATGAATTAAAGAGAGAATCTCCTGTAAGTCCTCGTCGGAAAGTTCTTCGCTTTGTATGAGGAAGGAACAAAAACGCTTAGCAGAACTGCCGAAGAGCGAATCCTTCACATCTTTCAGGACGTGGGTGATGTACTTTTCGCGCGAGAGCATGGGCGAATAGTAGAAGGTGCGTCCTGTTTCCTCCTTCTTTTTGTGCTCCACATAGCCCTTTGCCTCCAGTATCTTCAGGAAGGTTGCCACCGTTGTATAGGCAGGTTTGGGTTCTGCGTAGCCTTCCACTATCTCATTTACCGTAAGGGAATGCTCCACGTCCCATAGGACATTCATTACATCCATCTCAGACCGAGTGAGGGGTTTCATCTTGTTTCTTTCCATCTCATACGACGTTTTCTGCTGCAAAGGAACAGAGTTTACAGAAACTCCGCAAGAGGAAAACGAAAAAAGGTAGCAGCAGATGTCGCCTTTTAACATTTACAATTAGTTTTCTCCGACTATTTATTAGTAATTAACAGAAGAGCCAAAGTCCTTTGACTTTTGCTGTAAAGTTGGACGAGCTTACGCGTAAAGTAGCAGGACTTCTGCTGCCTGAGGACGATGCTGGAAGGCAGTGACGAGGTGGAAATACAGAAAGGCAGAAAGTCAGAAAGTCAACATTAAGCTATTTCAGGCGCGGGAGGAGAAAGTTGACTTTCTGACTTTCTGCCTTTCTTACTTTCTCGTTCTCGAGGTCACAGTTCGAGGAGCAATTGAGCAAATAAAAAGTTTCGCACATCCGTTATGGGAAGCACTCTTTATGTTTTGCTTTTACGTCATTGCTTTTAGAATCCGTTTCGTTTAGGGCAATATAGTCATTTCGTTTTTTCTATCATTTGCACCAAGCTTCGAAGATAGGAGTCGGACACATTGCTTATTTCTCCCCTGTCATAGATAGACATGAGTGTGACCAAAACCTCTTCCTCAGATTGTTGCTGTATGTTGTAAGTGATTACTCGTACTCCTCCACTTTTCCCTTTCCCCTTTGAAGCAATGGCCATACGATGCTTATAGGTATGATGTCTCAAAGGTTTGCCGCCAAAAGGGTTGCGCTCCAGCTCGTCAAGGAATGCCTCGTAGTCCTGTACAAAAGACTTGTATTTCTTTGCCAAGTCCTTTGCCCTTGCCTCAAATTCTGGCAAATAGTCGAATATGACAGTCATGTGCATAAACGACTAATGTGCAAACAATGTACGGGCGTTATGCTTGGCTTTTCCTGAATGTAGTTCATTGAAGGCTTTTGTGAGACTTCCCTTCACCATTGCTTCCTGCTGTGCTTTTTCTGATGCTTCCTGGTCAAGGATTCGTTTCGCCAGAGCCTTTCGTACCGTTTTCGTCTGGCTTTGTATAAGTGTCCACAGAGCATCAACAGGAGTAATGACGTTTGGAGTCACTGATGTAGCTTGAGCTCTTGTATTCATTATCTATTATTTATATTATAAGCAACTAATCAGAATTAAATGACTATATTCTTTTCACCACGAATTACACGAATTGTCCTCAACCATCAAGGGCGTATCCTTTTCGTGTAATTCGTGGTTATATATATATAACTAATTGTGTTACTTACTTATTAACGCAAATAAAAAGTTTCGTGCAGCACGGACTTTCTATTTTACTTCGTGCTGAACTTATAGATGGTGGTGGTCAGGTACTCCTCGCCTGGACGGAGGGTTGTGCTGGGCCACTCGGGATGGTTGGGGCTGTCGGGATAGTGCTGTGTCTCGAAGCAGAAAGCACTGCGACGAGGATACTTCACGCCCTTCTTGCCCACGAAGCTGCCGTCGAGGAAGTTGCCTGCATAGAACTGCACGCCAGGCTGGTCGGTGAACATCTCCATGAGGATGCCTGTGTTGGGGTCGTAGAGCGTACCAAAAGGCTTAGGCGTAAGGGAAACATCGCCAGCGTTATTGATAATCCAGTTGTGGTCATAGCCGTGACCATTCACAATCTGCTCGTTGCTCTCGTCGTCAATACGGTCTCCGATAGCAGTCTCGGTGCGGAAGTCGAAGGGAGTGCCCTCTACGCTAAATACTTCGCCTGTAACGGCAACGTCGGCATCAACAGCAGTGAACTTGTCGGCATCGAGCCAGAGAATCTCGTCGAGGCAGTCCTTCTCGCCGTTTCCGCTGAGGTTGAAGTAGCAGTGGTTGGTCAGGTTCAGGACGGTTGCCTTGTCTGTCGTTGCATGATAGGTAATCTGAAGGGCATTGTCAGCAGTCAGGCTATATGTTACCTCCACATTGATGTTGCCGGGATAGCCATCCTCACCATCAGGGCTTTTGGTCGTGAACTCGATGTTCTGAGCATCAATCTGATTGGCTTTCCAAATGCGATTGTGGAAGGCAATCGGGCCACCTCCGTGCAGGCTGTTGGGGCCATTGTTGATGGGAAGCTGGTAGCTCTCGCCGTCGAGGGTGAACTGTCCTTTGGCAATACGGTTGCCGTAGCGACCGATGAGGGCACCGAAGTTGCAGCCCTCTGCTCCGTACTTCACGTAGTCGGCAATGTTGTCATGTCCGAGGCAGACATCTGTCATGTTGCCGTCCTTGTCGGGCACCATGATGCTGACGATACGACCTCCAAAATTGGTAAAGCATACCTCCATACCGTTTTCATTGGTGAGGACGTAGAGGGCAGTAGAGTCGCTGGCAAAGTCAGCGGGATTGAGACCTGAGAGGGTGAGGCTGTCACTGCTCTCGACTGTGCTGGCTGTCTTGCTGCCGCAAGCAGTCAGGCAAAGTCCTGCTGCAACTGCGGCAAGACCGAGGAAAAGATTCTTTTTCATGTGCATTTCCTTATTAATTAATATAAGAGTTTATTGTCTTTGTGCAGCAAAGTTACGAATAAGCATAGAAAATGCAAAAGAAATACCATAAAATGTTGCTTTGTATTGGAAAATCTGCTATCTTTGTGCGGAAATATGACAAAAACACCATTATGAGACGTCTCTCTACAATACACAAGATTTGCCTCACAGCAGTCTGCTTCGTCTGTCTGTGGGGCTGTACGGAAACCATTGATACGTCTTCGCGATACGTTTACAGCGAAGAGACCATCCTGAGCTATCTGGAAAAGCACAAAGCCTACAGCAGTTATGTTGACCTGCTGACGAAGGTGAACATCAGCAGTGTTAGCGAGTCAACGGTCAGCCAGATACTGAGCGCACGAGGTGTCTATACCGTCTTCGCCCCGACAAACGAAGCCATCCAGCACTACCTCGAGGACTTGGTGGAGGAAGGACTCATCACGGAGCCTTCGTGGGATGCCTTCACCAGCGACAAGAAGCTTGACTCCATCCGCAAAGTCATCGTCTATAACAGCATCATCGACGGAGGTGACGAAATCGGTGCGTTCTTCTACACGAACAACTTCCCCAACGACAAGGACGAGTTCATCCTCGGCAACCTCAACGACAAGAAGCTCTCCGTCAGGAAACCACAGAAATACCCCGACAGCATCTACATCAACGAGGACTGCCCCGTCAGCATCACGGAACGCGACATACCCGCCCTCAACGGCATCATACACCAGGTGGGCAAAGTCATCGCGCCAAAGGACATCACTGCTGCCAACTACATCCAAATGTGCCTCGACGAGAATAAGGGCAGCTTCCTCACATGCTTCCGCGTCATTCAGGCCTGCGGTCTGCTCGACACGCTGAGCAAGGTGCGCGACGAGAAGTACGAAGAGCTCTACCAGACGGGCAGGATACAGGACTTGGTCGGGATGAAGGACAAGTACGGATTTGCCGAGGGCGATGTAGGCTATGCGCCCAAGCACCGTCTCTATGGTTTCACCATCTTTGCCGAGCCCGACGAATTCTGGAAAGGACAAGGCATAGACCCCAATGACCCCGACCTCCTGCAGAAGGTGACACAGTGGATTCTCGACAATCATCAGTACAGCAACGAAGACCAGTTCGTCACCGACGAGAACTATAAGAGCGAAGAGCACCTGCTCAACCAGTGGATAACCTACCATATCCTGCCCATGCGCATCCCGAAGGGCAAACTCGTATTCCACGTCAACGAATACGGGTACAACCTGAGCAAGCCCAACACCTACAGCATCCCCGTCTATGAGTTCTACACCACGATGGGCAAGCGCCGACTCTTCAAGCTCACGGAAAGCAGAGCCAGCAACGGTGTCTATATCAATCGCTTCCCCATCACCGACAACGAGCGTCAGGGCACTGGCGAAGAGATTGGGTGCGACGCGGACAAGGTGGGCAGCCTCGTCGATACGGAATCACCTCTGACTGTCCTTGCCGACATGGCTAACTGCTGCATCTATCCCATCGATGCACCTATCTCCTACAACGATGCCACGCGCGACAACCTGCAGCGCAACCGCATCCGCTTCGATGGCATGAGCCTCTTCCCCGAAGCCATGAACAACGACATCCGACTCAAGAAGGCTTCTGAGGAACGCTACAAGCACGTCTATATCCCCAACACCGTGCGCAGCTATCCCTACTTCGAGAACATGGTGCAGAACGAGGACATGAACTTCGTCTATTACAACGCATGGAACGATGACTGGTGCAACCTCTATCGCGACGAGATGAAAGCCGTAGGACGCTTCGAGGTGATGTTCAAGCTGCCTCCCGTACCGCGCAGAGGCACCTACGAGGTACGCTACAAGGTGCTGGCAAACGGCAACAGAGGTGTCGCACAAGTGTATTTCGGCACCGACCCCGAGAAGCTGCCCGTAACAGGCATTCCCCTTGACCTGACGATGGACTGCCGAAACGATATGGATGCCAAGAAGGTTGGTTGGGAAGATGACGACGCCAACGATGATGACTACAGCGCAGAGATAGACAAGCGTATGCGCAACAACGGGTACATGAAGGGACCTAAGTCCATCAAGGGTGACGATAACTGGACAGAGCGTGACAAGAGCCATCGCGAGAACATCCGCCACATCTTCGTGCGCCAGACACTCGACCCCAACGAGACTTACTACATCAAGCTCAAGTCAGTACTCGACTCCGACCGCAAGGAGTTCTACATGGACTTCATCGAATACTGCGCAAAGGAAATCTACGATAACCCCGAAACACCAGAAGACATCTGGTAAAAGTTGAAAAGGTGAAAAGGTAAAAAAGTGAAAAGGCCCAATTTTTCGTTATAACGTTATAACGTAATCACGGCATAACCCTTTCAATTTTTCACCTTTTCACCTTTTTAACTTTGCTTGTGGGTTCTGCCTCCAAAGGGTTGTCCGGCCAATAGTGCTTTGGATAGCGGCGGCGCAGTTCGCCTCGCACCTCAAAGTATATGTTCTGCCAGAAGCTTCCCAAATCGCTGGTAAGCTGCACTGGCTTAAACCCTGGCGAAAGCAGTTCCATAAGCACAGGCACCTTTCCATCATTCACACAGGGCGTTTCCTTCATGCCAAAGCACTCCTGCAAGCGAACACTCAGCACAGGTGCCTCAGCACCTACACGATAATCCAAACGGATGTGACTGCCCGTTGGCACAACAATATGTGAAGGGGCAAGGCGCTCTATCTGTTGCTGCAAGTCGTAAGGAATGAGTGCCCAAAGCGCAGCACAGAGGTCTATCTTGCGAAGCGCAGCACCTGTGGTGCGTAAGCGTCCCCCATCATACAGATAAAAGGGAAGCCAATCGTGTGCCGTATCAAGAAGGTGCCGCGTAGAGAGGTCGGGAATGTTCAGTTCGGGATGCCACGAAGCCACTTGTGCCACACGACGTTGCAAGGCACTCACATCATCATTCCACGACAACATACTGAGCCCGTCCTTCGTTACAGCATCACAGAGCACACGCTCCTGCATGTCCTGCGGAGCATCATGAATGGGCTTGCTACGCAATAGCAACCTGCCAATTCTCCATTCGTGCTGCATGAGCAAGCAATCCTGCTTGTCATCCCATGCCACATGCTCGCGCTCTGTAGCAAGCTCCTCCAAATCCGATGGTTCAATAGCAGCAGCAAGGAAGACCTTCCCGAAGCCTCCCTTTGGGGAAGTTTGAAGAGGGCCGATAGCAAGCCAAGGATATGCCGACAACGGGTCACTTCGTTCAAGCCTCACCTCCTCGCCACTGGCAAGCCTGTATCGTCCTGCCTTGTCCATCTGCATGGCGATACGCTCAGGATAAGCGTAAGCAAGCAGAGAGCCACAGCCCCCCTCCAACCTCCCCCCGAGGAGGGAGGCTTTCTTTCTCCCCCCTTCGGGGGAGGGAGCTATCTTCCTATATGCCTCTGCCACCTGTGCGATACGTTGCCACGAAGCGCCACGCGACAGCTCACCCTTCCTTTGGAGGGGACGGGAGAGGCTTTCTATCCTCAACCCTATGTCTGCGCTCATGTCCTGTCCTGCAAGCGGGTCTTTCTCTTCGAGCAAGGCAGCAATGTCACATGCAAGGGCAACATCGCCCAGCGAGGCAGCACGCAATATCATCTTGGAGATACGCGGATGGCAAGGCAAAGCTGCCATCTTCTTGCCAAGCGGCGTGATGATGCCTGCGTCGTCAAGGGCTCCAAGGGAAAGCAGAAGCTGTCGGGCTTCGGCAAGAGCATGGACAGGAGGTTTCGTGAGCCAAGGCAAAGCCAATGCATCGGGCTCTCCAAAGGCAGCAATGTCTAGCAGCATCGGGGCGAGGTCGGCATATTCTATCTCTGCCTTCCTTTGTTCCGACATACGATGCTCTGCTGCCTTTGTCCACAAGCGGTAGCACACGCCTGGTTCCAAACGTCCTGCACGTCCCATGCGCTGCGTTGCCATATCCATACTGATGGGAACTGTCTCGAGGTGACTAAGCCCTGTGCGTGGCTCGAAAACTAAAGTGCGACACAAACCACTATCAATAACCACACGCACACCTTCTATCGTGAGCGATGTCTCAGCAATCGGTGTGGCAAGCACAATACGTCGCTCTTGCCCCTTGCTCCCTGCCCCTTGCCCCCTATTGGGCATAATTGCGCGGCGTTGTTCCGCTGGAGACAGATTACCATAAAGGGGAAGAACTAAAAGACTTTGAGTCTCTCCTGCCATGATTTGTTCTCCCCTTAGAGGGGGAGTTAGAGGGGGTCTAAGCAACTCTGCACACCGCATGATTTCGCCCTGCCCGGGAAGGAAGACAAGAATGTCGCCCTCCTGCTCCTGCAAGGCACGACGCACGGCACTTGCTGCTGCCTGCGGCATGTCCCATCTGTCTGTGTCCTCTTTTGCATAGACAACTTCAACAGGGAACATGCGTCCTTCGCTTTCAATGAGTGGTGCCTGCAATGCCTCGCAGATGGCAGAGGCATCGATGGTGGCAGACATCACGACAATCCGAAGGTCGGGACGAAGTATCTGCTGTGCCTGCCTGCTAAGGGCAAGGGCAAGGTCGGAGTGAAGACTCCTTTCGTGAAACTCATCGAAGATAACAATGCCAACGCCTTCCAAAGTAGGGTCGCTCTCAAGCATCCGCGTCAAGATGCCTTCCGTCAGAACCTCGATACGTGTTTCTTTGCTCACCTTCGTCTCAAAGCGTATGCGGTAGCCTACCGTCTTGCCTACAGGTTCGCCCAACAGTTCTGCCATGCGCTCTGCAATCTGCCTTGCAGCAAGGCGTCGAGGCTCAAGCATCAGTATCTTTCCCTCAACAGGAGCATCGGCAAGGATGGTAAGGGGCAGAAGCGTAGATTTACCTGCACCAGGCGGAGCTGTAACAACAACCGCCTGCCGCTCCGCAAGTGCCTTGTTTACTTCACCAGCAACCGCTGCAACAGGAAGATTTATCAATTCATAATTCATAATGCACAATTCACAATTATACTTTCCGTCTGGTTGCAGGGCGTAGCCTTATTTATTATGAATTATGAATTATAAATTGTGAATTATCCAACAATCCACTTGCTGCCAGGGAGCAGGGAGATAATCTTTGTGGTGACGGCACAGCAGATGAAGCTCAATACAGCTATCACAGGGATGACTGCCCAAACGGGAATGAGTGGTTCGGCAGGATTTCCATTGACGAAGTACGCCGCGATGGGTGCAAGGAAGAAGAGGTGCATCAGATACATGCCGAAGCTCAGCTTGGCAAGCGACGTGACAATGCGAGGTGCGGGCTTCTGAATGGTGGAGAACATAAGGAACAGCCCGTAGGTTGCTACCAGCACGTTCAGCGTGCAGAACTCCCAGCTCCATTCGAGCATCGGTGTCTCGATGGCAACACCCGGCACGCCTTTCAGCCAAAAACTCCATGTCGTGAAGGCAGCCCCAACGAGGAAGCAAAGCAAGCCGATGCTAATGCGCTTCTTGGCATCCCACTTGAGGTGGAAACGGATATAGTGTGCCAAGACAAGATAGCCAAGATAGCCCGAGCAGTACCACAGGGCATGGAAGCCGTTCCAGAAGCATTCGCCCCACAGCTCTTCGCTGACAAAACGGTGCAGCCAAGGCATTATCGTGGTAAACGTAAAGACGTAAAGGAACAGACGCTCGTCTTTTGCCGAAGCCTTCTCAAGCCAAGGCGACACGACAGGTATAATAAGGTATAAGCTGATGAGCGGGTACATGAACCAAAGGTGTCCTGCCATCGACGGGAAGTTCCACGGCAGGCGACAGAAGTCGGCCCACGATGTCTCCCACGTCATGCCGCCCCAAGCCAAAGGCAGGAAGCAGTACAGCAGCATGAAGACAATCATCGGAGGCAGGATGCGCAGGAAGCGACGACGGTAGAAGTCCGTCATGCTCATGCCGGGCTTCATGGGAACAAGCAGGAAGGCGCTGATGGTCATAAACAGAGGCACAGCTGTACGTCCCAAGCCTCCGTCATAGAAGGCAACCCAAAAGCGGTTGGCTTCATTGGCAAGCATCGACACATTGCCAGCCAGTCCGCTGTCGTCAGCACCATAGAAGTTCTCGCTGGCATGTACCAGCATCACCATAAAGCAAGCAATGACACGTATCCAATCGACGAAAGCAACACGGTCTTTCAATTCATAATTCATAATTCATAATTCATAGACCCCCTCTAACTCCCCCTCTATGGGGAGAACTTTGGGCGGTAGCAAATTCTTCATTCTTAATTCTTCACTCTTCACTTCCAAAGCGGTAGCAAATTCTTCACTCTTCATTCTTCACTCTTCACTTCCAAGGCGGTAGCAAACTCTTCACTCTTCATTCTTCACTTCCAAGGCGGTAGCAAATTCTTCACTCTTCACTCTTCACTTCCAAGGCGGTAGCAAATTCTTCATTCTTCATTCTTCATTCTTCACTTCCAAGGCGGTAGCAAATTCTTCACTCTTCATTCTTCACTCTTCACTCTTCACTTCCTCTCCTTGGGAGGGGGCGGGGGAGGCTTCGGGCTTTTTCTTTATCGACGCCACAATCGTCTTCCTTACCTTCATGGGGCTCTCTATGCAATGCACCTGATGCGAAGTGCCGCCACTGCCCACCATTTCTACGCAACCTGTGCCAATGATGCGCTGCCACAGCGACTGGTAGAAGTTGACCGTCTCTATGCGAGACAGGGGTATCTCCGTCATCTTGATGTTGAAGATGCCGTCTTTCTGCACGAAGCGCGTGTCCGTGACGGCAAACTCGCTGCGGGTGCGCACGATGCGCCCGATAATCCAAGAGAAGAATGCCAGTACAAAGAGCGCAACGCCTACATAGAAGAGAGTTGTCTTCTGCTCAGGGTACCTGTAGTAAGCCAGCCAAATGCAGACAATGCCGCAAATGGTGAACAGTATCGAACAGAAGATGTAACGGAAGATGTACGACCAATGGAGCCGTCCCTTGTAGATGATAGTTTCGCCTTCTTCGAGGCTTTGTTTGATATAATTTGCCATATTCTTATGTTTTTCTTCTGCAAAGATACAAAGAAATTAAGAATTAAGAATTAAGAATTAAGAATTATTTGTTACTGCCCTACAAAAAGCACAGAGGCAGGGACCAACAGCGGCATAAACTTTATTACTTAACTAAAGTTTCGCATGTAGTTAAGTAGTCAGTAGGTAAGTAGGTCGATTAGACCTGCGGCTACGAAAGCATCTCCTGCCAGCAACAAGCGGTTATGCGATGGTTTAGTGCAATTCTTGTTCGTCATATTTGGAGGAAAACGATAATTGTTGTACTTTTGCAGAAAAGTAACGACCGTATCATGTTTTTCAGTAACACCAGATGACTATGATATTCAGACACACTCTACTTGCAGCCCTGTTGCTTGCCTTTGCCATGCCAGCAAGGGCAGCACTCTACATCGTCGGCACTGCCATCAGCACAAACTGGAACCGGCAGGCAATGACGGAACAGGCAAGCGGCATCTACACTTGGGAGGGCTGGCTCTTCCATGGTGGCGAACTGAAGTTCATGACCGAAGCCACCGACTGGGGCAGCCATTGGGGACCCTCGGCCACAGGCATGGCACTTGGCATGGGCACACAGAATATCAGCCTCCACACGAGCGGCGACTACAAATACCGTGTCGATAATATCGGCCTGTGCAAGGTGCAGGTCGATACAAACACGAAGCAGATACAGATTGCCGACGCAGAAGGCAACCTACCCGAGGTGCGCCAGTACCCGCCTTGCCTCTACCCTATCGGCACAGCCGTCGGCACGACGTTCTCCGACAATAACAACTTAGCCCTCCGCGAGGACGCTCCCGACGCTGGTACCTACAGCGGCACGTTGACGCTCTCGTCTGGCACAATGGCGCTGCACAGCAAACCCTACAAGAAGACATTTGACGTGCGCCCCATCGCTCCGACTCTCGCCACGGGAGCATCCATCAAGCTGCCCAAGCTGCGCTACAGCATCGAGACGGACAAATGCAGCTATGCCCCTGGCGAGACGGTGACGCTGACCATGTCGAGCACACCGCCGTCGGGTTCGCGCGTCCGCTACCGCTACATGGGCGACATCATTGCCGACACCTTGCTCAGCTCGCGTAGCTGGACGTGGACGGCACCCGCCGAGGACTTCCGGGGCTACATGGTGGAGGTCTATAATAAGGGGCAAGGAGCAGAGGGCGAGGAGCAAGGGGCCATCGACAACATCCTTGCCACCATCGCCATCGACGTCAGCAGCGACTGGACACGCTTCCCGCGCTATGGCTTTGTGGCCACCTTTGGCAGCGACAAGACACTTACCAAGGTGAGGACAGAAATGAAGTGGCTCAACCGCTGCCACATCAACGGCGTGCAGTTCCAGGACTGGCACTACTGCCACGACTGGCCGTTGGGCGGCACGCGCGAGGGCGGTCTTTGGTCAACCTACAAGGACATCTCCAACCGCACCATCTACACCTCTTCCATCAAGAACTACATCCGAACACAGCACGAGCGAGGCATGAAGTGCATCTTCTACAACCTCTGCTTCGGTGCGCTCGACGGCTGGGAGGAGCGCGGCGTCAAGCCCGAATGGTTCATCTTCAAGGACCAGAACCACACCTCGCCCGACAAGCACGACCTGCCCGACACGTGGAAGAGCGACATCTATATCGTCAATCCTGGCAACGAGGGTTGGCTTAACTATCTGGCGGAGCGCAACGACGAGGTCTATTCCTTCCTCGATTTCGACGGCTACCAGATTGACCAGCTCGGCGGACGCGGCACGGTCTATGACTACAACGGCAACAGCATCAACCTCCGCGACGGCTTCTCGCCGTTCATCAACCACATGAAGAACCGCCACCCCGACAAGCGGCTCATTATGAATGCCGTCGGGCAATGGGGCGTCTCGCAGATTGCCGAGTCGGGCAAGGTGGACTTCTTCTATTCTGAGGTATGGGGAAATCAGGAAGGCAACAGCCTGACGAGCGGCAAGGGACGCTTCACGAACATCAAGAGCGTCATCGACGAGAACCTCAGCAAGAACCCGTCCCTGCGCTCCGTCCTGGCTGCCTACATGAACTACCTCACCGACGACAAGAACTTCAACACGCCGGGCGTCGTCATGGCGGATGCCGTCATGTTCGCCCTCGGCGGCTCGCACCTCGAGCTTGGCGGCGACCACATGCTCTGCAGCGAGTACTTCCCCAGCAACGACATGAAGTGGCACAACCAAATAGAGGACTGGATGACGCGCTACTACGACTTCCTCACGGCCTACGAGAATCTGCTGCGCGACCAGTGGACGGAGAAGACGAGCGTCAAGGCAACCTGCTCCACCGTGACCGTCAACGCATGGGAGCCCGTAGCCAACCAAGTGACGATGCTTGCCCGTGAAGTGAACGGCCGTCAGGTCATCCATCTGCTTAACTTCACGCAGGAGGAAGGTTCAACCAGTCTCTCCTCCTTGGGGGAGTCGGAGGGGGCTAACTACATGCTCTGCTGGCACGACAACATGGCCACGCGCCCCTGGCCGCAGCGTTTCGAGAACCTTTCCATCCGCTTCAACGGCTTGTCGGGCATGGGCAAGGTGCGCCGCGTCTGGGCAGCTTCGCCCGACTACTGCGGCGGAGCCATGCAGGAGCTGACCGACTACCGCTACACCGCTTCCACAGGCACCCTCACGCTGACCGTGCCCTCGCTGCACTTCTGGACGATGATTGTCATCGAGCCCGAAACGGCCACCACGAAGGACAACACCGTCTATGCCCCCACGACCAACGGCGAGTCTCTCGTGCTGGGCGTCACATCATCCCTTGCATCCACCACCTCCAGCACCCGCACCTGGAGCCTCCAACTCGAAGACGGCATCTACGAAGTCCATGCCGACATCCCCGCCGGCACCCTCATGATAAAGAAGGATAACGACGATGCCATCATTCTCCCCTTTGAAAATGGTCAATGGTCAATGGACAATGGTCAATGGACAATGGTCAATGGTCAATGGACTCCCGCAGGCCTTCCCGCCACACCCCACACTCGCGGCATTCTCGTCGGCAAGGGCAAGAAAGTGCTCCGCAAATAACACAAACCACGAATTGCACGAATATATTAATTAACTGAACACAAAGACACTAAAACACAAAGGAGCAAGAGCACAAAGTCTTTTGGGGCGGATGTTATATCATTCCTTTGTGCCTTGAAATCTTAGTGCCTTCGTGTCTTTGTGTTCCATTAAAGAAAAGAAGTCTTTGTGTTCCACAAACAAAATCACCATTATATGATAATTACATGGGCAGTTACATGGCAATTACATGTTAAAAAGAAACCACGAATTACACGAATTGCACGAATATATTAATTAACCAAACACAAAGACACTAAAACACAAAGGAGCTAAGACACGAAGTATTCCTGGGCGGATGATATATCATTCCTTTGTATCTTAACATCTTGGTGTCTTCGAGTCTTTGTGTTCCATTAAAGAAAAGAAGTCTTTGTGTTCCATTAAAAGAAAAGAAGTCTTTGTGTTCCATATACAGAAACACCATTATATGATAATTACATGGGCAGTTACATGGCAATTACATGTTAAACCCCAATCGGTCATTAGATCAACACATTGTTATTTTGCGTTCTTTTCATGTTTATTCATGCCATAGCAGCATTTCTATCGTCATCTTTTCTAAAA
>Ga0310690_10005879_pt1 | contig 16400 bp, 17 predicted proteins | sample AusTroGonzalo_MG_2_FD_207661 | JGI IMG/M metagenome (GOLD analysis project Ga0310690, IMG submission 207661) | Bovine rumen microbial communities from tropical cattle in Woodstock, Queensland, Australia - Gonzalo_04 (v2) (version 2) | ecosystem: Host-associated > Mammals > Digestive system >... | reverse complement strand
GTACCCCATAACCGGTACATTGTTTGGGCATTGCTGATCCATCTCCGCTTGTTTTCAATATCCGCAGAATAGTCGTAGGGAATATTGTATTCCCATGCGAGTTCATCCAGCCTCCACTCTGGCATGGAATCGTAATCATCCATAAGCGCAACGCCGTCAGCAATGATGTCGTTCGCCATCTGTAATCCGGCTTCAATCGCTTTTGCCAATGCATAGCCGTTTTTATCGGCCATAATAAAGTGTGGAACCCATCTGGATATATCTATGTTGAACATATATTCACCACCTTACTCTGATTCAATCGTAAGGGTTATTGTGCCCATGCATCTATCTTCATAAGAGATTGGTGTGTATTCCACTGTATCACCGTTGAAATTACTTCCCTCTCCAAATTCGACAAGTGATGCCCCGGCCTGGTACAGTAAAGCTTTCAGCCGATCCGGATTGAATGCCAGGCCAACAGTTGAATCCTGCCATTCCTGGTATTCGTCGATAGCTGCTTCCAGTGTTGATGTGCTTACGCTTGTGTTGTTTATGGTGCACTCGACGTTTAGTGTATATGGAATATTGTTTGCCAGGATTACATAGACACGATCTGTCAACGGACGGGTATCTCTGTCTGACAGTGCATCCTTCACAGCGGTTTTAATGCTTTGCGGACTGGGTTCATCAAATGATAGCGCAAGGTATACATTGACATTTCCAGGGCCTCCATACACCGCTTTGGCGTCCAGTATTGTACTGCTCACGGATCTTGCTATTGCTTCGTATTGGACGGCGGGGCCGGTAGTAATGGAATTGATCCCAAACAATCTGATCCGTTCCCGGTATGCATCGTCGCTTTCTCTGTTGTTTCCGCCTGTTGCGTCAGATGCAGCATAGATGCTGTAAACAGCATCGTTTGCAGTAACGAGCTGTAACTGTGTTCCGGATAACAGCCCATTTCCCGAGACGCCTGCTTGTTCAGCAATCACCACGGCAGATATAGTTGCCTGCTGCCCTGTCAGATATATGTCTTCTTTTGTCAGGTAGTAAAGCGATCCGTCTGCCGTCATTGGCGTGCCGGCATCGATCTTTTCCTCCACGCCTGTTGCATTTGTTGTAATGGTCACTGTTGCTGCTGCCTGTGCGGCTTCGATCCTGTAGCAGTTTCTGAGCTCACCAATTAAATCAAGATAATCTCCAACAGCATACCGGAGAGTCTTCATTCGCAGAGCATTATCGACACCGGCAAATACCTGCATGAAGTCTGCCAGGACGGATCGTAAGAGCATTTCTTTTTCATCGCCAGGATAAAGCAGGTCGCCACCTGCGTTCACATAATTGACGATCATTTCATTCCATATTTCTTCATCGTCATATGTGAGGTAGTGCAATTCTTTATTATCCACGATCAGTCCTCCTCTTCTTCGTCGCCCTCATTCACATCAATGATGACCTTTATGTATATATTCCCGTTGTCCAGTAAGGTTGTCTCTGCGTCCTCAACCTCCACATCCGGCTCCCACATCATAATTCGGTCAAGTTCCGGAATAAGTTCGTCATCTATTTCTGTCATCGGGAGCTCAAGGATCCCCTGATCAAACCCCCTTAACCGGTCATATGGAACTTCCCCCATGCAACACATCAACAGGTTCTTGGCATTTTGCAAAGTCCGCAGCGTCTTGTCTGCCGTCTGAAAGTTTATGGGGGACGCTACATTGTCAATCTGATATTGTGCCATTAGCCTCCTCCTTACTGCGTGACGCGAACATTCTTACTGGATGTTACAGCATTCGGTTTCACAACCGCCGGCTTTGTGCTTTTTGAATAGGTCTTTGCCGCCGCAACAGTCCTGTTGATATAGCTCTGCTGTTCTTTTACCTTTGCAGCTGTTGGGGCTGCCCCGCTTATAGCATCAATAGTTGATGCATCTGCGACCGCTTTCGTTCCGCTTCCGGAAGATCCGCTGCCTCCATAAGAATAAGATCCGCCGCCTCCGGTTGATACGGGGGTTTGCGTTCTGACAGATTTTTTATTTGTCCCTGTCCCTGATCCGCTTCCGGAAGAACTGCTGTCGGAACTTCCGCTGTCTTTACTTTTTGTGTTCTGCTTCAGCGTCAGTGATACTTCTGCGCTAACCCATTTATTATTATGCGCGATCTCTATATTCTTCACTGAGGCGTCGGTAAGTATGAGCTTGTATTTGACAAGTTTCTTACCCCCGACATAGAAGTAACCTTTCTTTGCCGACCTGGCTTCCGTTACAAACTGCAATGCCTCCTTACGAACATTGCAGCCGGTAAATGCGGAGAGCTGGATCGTCAGTGTTACTTCTGTTGCCTTGCTGTTCTTCTTTGTTTCAACCTTTTGTTTGCTCTTGGTCTTGGTCTCAGTCTCATGCGATCCTTTGATCTGCAAATCGGTAAAACTGCGGATAAGGTTTGACTTAACCTGGAACTTATGCTTGCGCCATTTTCCAACATTCGCCATATGATCACTCCTTCCATGGCGCGATGGCCGGCATGTAGTCTTCCTCTTCCTCGTCTTCTTCGATGTCAGGTATATCTACAACCGGAAGTTCAAGAAGTTCTCCGCCGCAAAACACCTGTATAGTACAAAGCGCAGGATTCGCACAAAACAGTTCACTGGCATATTTCTCATCACCGTAAATTGAAAGCGCCACAATATCAAAGGTTTCTCCCGCTGAGCATTTATACGTCAATCCGCTTAATGTCATGCGTACACCTCCGCTCTGTCCCTCATCTGCATTTCCCTGTACCATTTATCAAGCCGTGCTTTATCCTGGCGCAGCACTTCATCTACGCCGGATGCATCATTGGCATTGATTGTCGGGCTATAAATAATAGTAGTGGGTTCCGTTTCCGGGTTGGCATTCAGGCCGCCAAAACGCATCAGCAGGTCTCCCCATGTAAAACCGCTTGCTGCTCTTGCTGCATTCAGCAGGCTTGCTGTACGTTCGCTGTGTTCTTCCGGTATTGCCCACTCAGGGCCTGCTTCACCGAAAACGGATGCCGTGTCAGCACGGCCACCTGCTGCAAACATCTTTTGCCCGACAAGGTTTACAACGATTGTCTGGTTCCTGTAAGCATCAATAGCCGCAGCCAGCTGCGTTGTATCTCCTGCTACATTTTCGATCAGTGTCTGTCCGTCCTCTTCGTAAATGCTCATATGCAAATCTGTTGCGTCGCCGCTGACATATGACATGAGGTTTTGCCCATCTTCGCCCTGGATTGCAGCATGGAGTTCCTGGGTATCGCCGCTTACACTCACATCTGCTCCCATTGCTGTTAAGGCTTCCGCACCTTGAAGTCCCATTGAGGCAGCTTCGATCATGGGTAAAACCTGTATCGGAACAGGCGGCTGGTTTTCCAGGGCCTCTGTATCCATTTCAGGTTCAACAGGTATCGTGACCGGATACATACCTTCGATGAAGCTTGTAACATCGGCTGCACCGTTGGCAAGGGCAATGTCCTGGACGGCACCGTAGTTTGTACCAAAATACCCCTTCAACGACTGCTCAATGTTCTCGCCCATCTGGCTCCATGACGCCATCTCCTCTGCCAAGCTCTCTGGCGAAAAACCAATCATTCCTTCGGCCATGAGCTTTTCGAATGCAGATCGTCCGCCATCATCGCTTGCCTGCGTTTCACGGAACGCTCCGCTTTCCAGCTGTCCCATGAGGTCGCCATTATTTTTGATGAGCGTATACATGTCTGCAATCATTTGGTATTGCTGGGCCTGTGCTGCATTTCCTGTCCCGTAGTAATAGTCTCGCATGCCCTCAATTTCTTCCATGCCGCCAAGCCCCGAGACCATGGTATCCATAAAGGTCTCCAAGTCACCAAGCTTTCCCCTGTCAACAGAGGCATTAAATGCATCAATCGCGCCCTGTGTAAGAATGCCGCCGCCCTCACCAAACGAACCTGCCAGTGTCTGAAGTGCTCCCCATGCACCAGACATGTCACTTCCTTCAATGGCTGCTGTATGGACGCCAAGCAGAAAATCACTGAAGCCCGCTTCATAAGAACGCATTTCTTCTGTCTGCCTTGCTGACAATTCTGCCAGCGCAGCGTCCTTATCTTCCTGCGTATATCTCCTTCCGTTCTGGTCAGTCCATCCTTTTTCTATTGCTTCATCATAAAATGACTCGACATCAAACCATGTGCCAGCCTGGTCTGCCGCCAGGCTTTCCATCTCCCTGTCACGTTCTTCTATTGCCAATCCGGCAGATTCTTCAAGAGACTTGAGCCCTAATCTCTGTGACTTTTGCAGGATCCTTGCCCGCTCCTGTGCGTACATGCGATCCTGCTGTTTTGCCATCAGCTCATTTTGTTCATCAAGGATAGACTGGATATTCTGTCTTTCTTCACCTGTCAGACTTCCATCGGCAAATGCGCTGGTCATGGCATCGCGCAGCTGCTGGCTCAGGCTTTCGGCTCTTGCCTTTTCCTCTTCATATCCCTGGCTGACAACATCTACGATCTGGGCCCATATAGGATTGTCTACGTCTTCCGGATTATCCGATCCGAAAGAGCTGTTGATACTTGCCATTACGCCGCTGAAGTTCGCGTCTATTCCGTCCTGTAGGGCCTGTCCGATCTTCTCCCCCATGGAATAGTAGGCGTCAGTGTCAATCTCATCTCCCGTAAGCTGGTCGGCAAGAAGATTGCTGCTGAATGTTTCTGCGGTTGTCTGGTAATCACTTACAGCCTGTTCCAAGGCTTCGTTAAACTCTGTTATCTTTGATCTGTTCTCATCAAAAACGGATCCAAGTCCGCTTATGTATGTTGAAATCTGTGAGCTGTCCAGCTCCATATCTCCGAAGTTATCTTCGTATCTCGCTTCTTCCAGCCTGTCTAATGCTGCTGCCAATGCTCCTACCGCTACAGCCGCAAGCATGATCTTCCCGGCAGTGCCAAGGGCAAGAACGGAACCAATGAACCGCATGGCACCGCCTGCCAGTAAAAGACCAGGCCCGGCAGCGGCGATCACTTCAAGCCCTGATACAAGTGCCCCGAGTGTGTCTTCGTCAAGACCGGCAATGGCATCTACAATGCCTCCTGCGGTTCCGAGTACGGTTTCAAGCTGCCCGGAAAGCTCTTCTCCGACAAGCTGTTTCAGACGTTCCACCTTGCTTTCGAAGGTCAGGATCTTGCCGTTAAGTGTATCCATCATGGTTTCGGCAGCATACCCGCCGTAGCCCTCAGCGGAACCTCCCTGTAATTCTTCGTAAAGTCCGTGATATCCTTCCCCGGCCGCTTCAATCAAAGCCAGTGCACCTGTTATTGATCTTGTCGGGAATATGGCGGAAATGATATCCAAAGCATCCTGATTGTCTGCAATTTTGTCATAACCACCTGCGATCTCTCCAAGAGCTACATACAGGTCGCTGTATGTTTCAAGCATCCCTTTCAGGTTGCCCTCTTCATCGTAAGCAGAAAATCCTGTAGCTGCCAGCCGTGCGTTTGCAGCGGCAAGCGATTCGTCATTAAGTATCTCTTCTGTCTCTTCGCTTGTAGCACCAAGTTCGGCCATTGCTTCCCTTGCTTTTTTCGTCGGTGCGATCAAGCGAAGCATGCTGTTCCTGGCCAGTGTTCCGGCAGCGGCGCCTGTTGTTCCTGCATTTGCAAGCTCCGCAAGGACAACAAGGAGCTGGTCTGAGTCTCCTGCGAACTTCATGGTATTGCCCATTTTCAGCATCGCTTCGCCCATCTCATCAATGGTTGTCGCGCTGCTGTTCGCGGCATATGTCCAGTGGTCGATGAACTCACCGGTTTCTTCAAACGAAATCCCGGCAGCATTAGTGGATTTCACTATATAGTCAACTGCCTCTGACAGATCCAGGCTGCCTGCCTGGGCAAGCTGCATAGCAGCAGGTATGCCAGTCATGATCCTGTCAAAGTCCCATCCTGCATGTGACGCTTCAGCTACAGCATTTGCCACATCATCCGTGTGGAAAATGGTGGTTGCTGCCCATTCGGTCGCTGCCTCGTCAAGTTTGCCCATGACGCGGGAAAGCTCCTGCGTATTCCTGCCATAGATTGTTGACAGCGCCACTTCCGCGTCGGCCATGCTCTTTTCATAATCGCGGTATACCTTGACAGAATCTTCCCCGAACCCGATAAGCCTGTCGCTGATCCCATTCACCAGTGATCCCAGCTCTGTCAGCGTCGCGCCTACTTGCTGGAAACCATTTCCTGTCCTGGCATTGATCAATATTGTGGTGGTTAGCTGCTGTCCGGCCATGCCTTATACTCCATTTTCAGGTGGACGATATGATCCGCCCCATCCCGTCACTGAATAAAAAGAAAAATACCGTGTCTCCCACGGTATAAGTATCATCGTCTGTAAGTGCTTTGATTGGTGGTGTCTCTATTCCATCCCTGTCAAGAGATGCAACTGTATATTTATCATCGTCCACTGCGATGATCTTCCCACGCTCTACCAGTGCGCATCTTTCTGTCTTTACTTCCATCACATTCTCACCTGATAGATGTAATACAGCGTCTGAGTGTTGTCATTGTCTTGAGTTCAATCAGATCGTGCTGCACTTCATCCACAACCCATTCGCCGGACGCATCCGTGCTTCCGGTAATATCTATACGAACCATTGCTGTAAAGCCTGGATTAAACTCTGTATCTAAAGAAAGGCTTTCGCTTTTCCGATTTATATGGAGCAGCTTTCCCCTGGCCCATCGTCCCGCCTGTACAGCATCCGCAGCCGGAACCGTACCGCTAAGGATCATGTGCAGATTGCCGGTTGCTTCCGTGTCCTCTGCTGACGCAGCGGCATGCGGTGTAATGATTGTCAGCTTTTTATGCCGGCTGTTCCTGACATGCTGTACGCCATCCTGGTTTGGTGCCAATTCTATTGTCTGTGTTACGTTCAGCTTTTGGGCGTATTCGATTCCAATGGCAACATATTTTCCGTTGACGCACTTTAGTACCGCACCTTCCAACGTCAAGAACCTTTCAAGGAATGCCGCGCATCCTTCGTCAAGCCTTTGTATGTATGGGATGACTGTCTTCCCGTTTAATCCATAAATACTGAACTCCATCCCGGATTCCATGCTGCATGTGCGCATGATCTCCTCTATGGTCTTCCCTGTAAAACTTTTGAACTTTTTGTTCCTTGCCCTGCATGGAAGAGATGTTGCCAGGATCCGGTACTTCCCATCCTCCGGCATGGCTGTGTTCAGGTACATGATCCCTGTATCATAACCGCCGTGATATATCTGGATCCAATCATCTTCCTGCGGCCCCCACTGCTGCCATCCGGCAGCGTTTTCAAATGTGATATCCAGGCTGTCACAGCGTATGGCACAGACATCACGCACGATACAGCTTTTAACCTGTACCATATCCGTTATATCTGCTCCCTGATATATAATCTTCACGCCGCCACCTCCCGGGCTTATGATTGTGCTTTCCTTCGTTCAAGCAGGTTTCCGGTTGCAATATACACCGTCATAAACTGCCTGGGTTTCATGTTCAGATAATCCGTAATGGATGTGTGCGTCACCATCCCGGCGGAGATTACCTTTTCGAGATACGCAGCCGGCCCGCCCGCGCCGATGCTAAGAAAAAATTTGTTGCCAGATAAATCCCTTCCTGGGCATCCGTCCCGCCAATTCTTTCCATGATGTCCTTCATGTCCAGTCCTTCAGTTTGTTTTGCTGCCGCTACTGCAAACAGGGCCAGCGCCTGTCTATTGGAAATCCGGAAAATATTCTGGCTGTTCGGATCTGTGTCCATGGCATCTATGTATTCCATGCCGGTTAAGACAGTAAAATCATAGATGAGTTCTTTCACATCCTCACTTCTTGCCCGGATCGGGGTCTCCAATTCGAAGCGGCCCTTACCTTCTTTTTCCGCTTCGGCTGCTATTTTTGCCCTTCTACGTTTTTCTTCTATGATCTCTTCCAGTTCTTTCTTTTTCTGTTCACGTTCTTCTTTCAGCTCTTCAGCTGTTTTTGTTTTTTCTTCTTCTTTTATATTTTCTTTTTTGGTTTCTTCCATTTTGGTTCTACTCCTAAAAAAACCTCAAATGCGCAATCGCCCGCGCATCTGAGGTTTCATGTGATATATTTCGTTCAGAGGTGCTCCTGCATTTACTCTTATGCCAGCAGCGATTCGATCGTGCTTGTGAAGTCTACACCGTTGCTCTTGATGATGCCGGCCATAGCATCTGCCACCACCGTCACTTCTCCGTCAACTTCTTCCTCATAGCGCAGGATCGAATATTTCTCCGTGCTTCCATACGGAGATCCGGTTTCGATATCGCCTTTCTGTGTGGATACCCTCACGGCGACAACCCGGTACTTCACTGACTCATGTTCGATGTTTCCGGCAGCAACACCGTATCTCTGGCGCACAGTCCGGAACTCAAAATTATGCTTCCCGGGATCCTGAAGATACTTGCAGTTTGTACCGTTGTTGTGATAGACCGTGAAATCCATCGCGTTAAGGTGCGTCGTGTTCGGCATATCTACAGCGATAGCCATTCCGGCAGCATCGATATTGGTTGTCGGATGTTCCAGTGTCGGAAGACCGACTTTGGTAACGTCCTCAACCACTCTGCCATTGTCGATAAGCCGATGACCTTCGACATTGTTATATACTAACTTAGGCATATCTGATTATCCTCCTTTCCCGTGGTTACGCCGCGAACGATTCGAAGTAGGTGACAAACCCTTCGTCCGTCCAGTTAACAACAGCTGTCAGGCTCTTGGCCAGCGGCGTTGTTGTTACATTGAACAGGAAGGAGAAATCACCCTGCATGATATCGCTCTGTGCCTGGCTGTCCGCGTTCAGGACAACCTCACCATAGGTCAGGGCCCCGATCTTAACCAGTGCATCGATGCGCGTCTGCTCCTCCGAAATGATCTGCTTCAGGTCGTTTGCTGTCATGGGTTTATCCACATCATACGTCCGCCTGTGCTGGAAATCGTTGCTGATGTAGAAGAGCATCATGCGGTTGGTTTCAGCCACATTGATGTTGTCACCCGCTTCCTGATCATAGTCTGCGCTGTGGCAGCCCCAGATAGCCCAGCGTCCGCCGACATAAGCAGCACTGGCAATGCCGTTCTTGTTCAGGTATTTATTGATGATCTCATCATCAAATACCCGTCCAACGTTTTCTTCTCCCAGGTAAAGGTTTGCGATCACGGGGCATGCCGTATTGCTGGCGGTCATATACGGGATACCATTGTTCTCAAGCAACAGCTCCTGGAAGTTCGCAGCAGCCAGAACGGACAGGTGGTAGATGTTCTCATCAGTTCCCTTTGCAAGCGGGAAAAACACCGTTTCATTCGGTTTGTTATATCCGTTAGTGTCTTTCCATGTCTTTGCAGTTGAGAGGTCAAGTGCCGTCCCCCCGCTGGTAATGGGCATGTCAACAAACATATAGGCATCCCAGTGGCCATTGATCTTCTGTGAGTTCTCATACATCGCAGCATGCACTGTCGGCAGAGAGCTGAAGCCAGGCGCCGCCATATATGCCGGGATGTTCTTTGTGACCTGGTAAACGTTTTTCACGGCGTAAATGCCCGTGTTCTTTCCGAGCCCATCAGTCGTTCCGATCACATCAGTGTCGGATACGTTTGCACCATCCACACTCTTGTATGTGATTGTCAGAGAACTCGTCCCCAGCGCTCCGGATGACAACTCAGAAATAATGATCTGCTTTTTCTCGATATTGTAGAGCACATCGTAGTCAGTGCCTTTTGTCTTTGTGGCAACTTCTACGCTGTCGAGAACGATTTCAGAAGCATTTGCGATGGTGATCTTCCCGTTTGACGGGGTTTTGCTGACGGAAGATACTACCGTTTCGGTATATCCTACTGTAAGCGGAGCAGTTCCGAGCGATCCGGCTGTCTTTTCCGTAACCGTGATGGTGTGGGTGGTCTCGTCGTAGGCCACTGTGTAATCAGTACCTTCCACCTTTGGCGTCTGTGTTGACGTTACGACGACCGTAAGGCTGCTGGCGTCAATGTTTTCCGCGTTGGTGATGGTAAAGGCGCCATCGGACGGCGTTTTGCTTACCGATTTGTCTGTGGTCTTAAAGTGCTTTTCCGGATCCAGCACATTGATCAGGACAATCGGGCCGATGCCCTTCTGTTCCAGATGTACATGCATTGCCTCACACAGCGTAAAGCTTGCCCAGTCATCGCTGTACCCGAAATACTTCCGTGCTTCAGCAATGTTGTTGACGAGAATGGGCACGTTAACATTATTTGCGCCTCCGACAATCTGGTTGACCGGCGCTGTTCCGATGTACACGATCACACCCTGGCTGGAATTGGAAACTCTGGTTCCAACAGCCTGGATCTGACCGTATGCACCATGCTTGTAAGCCATACTTCATTCCTCCTTAGTTTAATAAATCATCAATAGATGAATTTGCGCCATCGTCGGCATAGCAGCCAAAGCTTGCATTTACGAAGCCATAGTACATAGGCCGACGGTCTACAACATATTCCTGGTCTGTATACAAACCATATGTCATTTTTGTTTCTTCAAGCCAAAGGTCAGTATTGGGGATAACCTTCTGGGCGATCAGTTTTTCCATACAGTCATCCATCCAGTCCACCAAAGTAAAAAGGCCCTGTTCTGTCCCCTCTAAAAGCAGGGACATATCAAGACCTTTTCCACCTTCCCCCACGCTTTCAATGAAGCCGGGGAGACGTATGCCGGGTTCATAGACACAAAACAGTATGCTGACCGCTAAATGCTGGCCCATTTCAGACGGTCTGTGGATATTATTATATCTGTCAAACCGCTGTTCCTCCATGTACTTAGCGTATCCCGTATTCGGCATGACCAGGATTGCAGGCGCGATATTGGATAAATCCTGTACCTTCGCAACAGTATCTGTCCTCGTCGGCGCCCATGCCAGATAGACCTGCGGCCTCTGTGTGTGTATGATGCCAATGTTCTGGTTCGGTGCCGGAGATTTCATTTCCCGCCCCTCGCACAGATTTGTATCTACCCACTCCTTAAGTTTTCTCAGCCTTTCCGTTGTACGCATTTATATGATCTCCCTTGCATCCATAGCTGTCAGCATGATCCCCATGACGCCAAGATTGGTATCAACACTCAGGATCTTCATGGGCCTGTTGTCAAAAATAACATGGGTGTTCGGTTCCGGTTCCTCTCCACCTGGGAAATCCTCGATCTTTGTGTAAATCAGGATACTCCTGGTATTGTTGTCCCAGCTGATATCATTCACATTGTTATTCTTTCTTTTCAGGGCCTGTTCCTCATCCGGAACGCATATGATCTCAACGCCATTCCAGTAATGAGGTTCCCCGAAATGATCAGTCCGCATGAAGCATCTGTCTATATCGCCCGCAATCCGGTCTCGTAAGGACATGGTGCTTACTCCCCTTTCTGGCTGCGCTTCGTTTTATACTCCTTAACAGGTGCTTCTGCCACTTTTTTAGCGGTTTCCACTTTGGGTTCTTCCTTGGTTTCAACCGTAAGGATGGCCTTTCCCTGCTCAATCAGGCGTGCACCATAGCTGTCATTGACATTCTCGATCTTGCCTGTTGTCAGGATCTTTACCTTCATTTGGTTTTTCTCCTTTCGCTTGTCTTTCTTCCGGAAGTCTTCGGCTTCTTTTCATCCGGCTTATCCTGGATGATGCCCGCCATAACATCGATCTCCGGGACTTCCTGCTCTTCGTCCCGTTCCTCCTCTGAATCGTCTTCGGATTCTACAGGTTCGGATTCCTGCTGGATGTCCTGATTTATTTCCGGAAGCACAGGATCTGTTTTTTCACCGTCAGTATCTGCTTCGTCTGATATCTTATAAATGGCACCGGCTTTCAGCAGCCATTCGATCTTCTCTTCGGGCAAGTCATCCGGTATGCTTTCCCCTTTGATATACATGATCCTGTTGATGCGGACATAGTGGTTGGCAATATACATAACCGGTCTCCTTTCTTACATGACCGTTGCTACACACCAGCTGTCCACATTTGCCGGAACAACGGTCGGGCAGGATGTCAGACGGTTCTTGATGGAATTGCCGTCGATGCTGCCGTACCTGAGCGGAACCTCTTTCTTGATATAGGTCTTGAACTGGGCATTCATCCCGGTTTCTTCAACCTGGGTAACAGGGCCGTGATAGATGTTCAGCATGCCGCGTCCGCCGACGATCATCTTGCCGTCCGGGATCACCTTCTTGGCCACGCCATCATCATCAATAAATGTTCCGGCCATGGAATAAAGTTCCACGCCGTCGCTGTTATATCCGATGAAGCGCAGGCCCGATCCCCTGTACTGGGTATTGATCTTGCCCATCTCTGCATTGCGCAGGTCGAACTGCTTGATATATCCTTGGTTTGCCACCATGGCACCGGCGACATCCGTTGCCATAATGATCATCTCGACAGAACCGCCTCCGTCATAAACCAGGTCATACATCTCATGCATATCATCATCGATCTTCGCGCCTACCTGATCCCACTGGGTATCCGGGGTGAAGAAATTCGTGAATCCATAATCTGCGATCATGGACGCTTCGGCATTTCTTCCTTCGTTGGTATAGTTGAAAATGCTCAGCTTACCTGTCAGAAGAACCTGCCTCACCATCCATTCGCGCCGGCGCTGGATTGCCTTTCTCATTTCCACAAGATCCTTTGCCTGCATCTTTCTGGCGCGTTCCTGGGGCGTCATGGCTCCAAGCACGTTCTCACCGAACATACGGCCTTTCAGGTTTGTATCCTCGATCAAACGCTCAGGAGCGATGCAGCAGAAACCGATCTCGCGGGTTTCAAATCCGTCCCTGTCCATCAGCACGCCGCCGGTGCCGGGATGTACTGTAGGTGCCATTCTGCGGCTGCCCTTGAGGTAGTCGTAAATCGCTTTGTCATCCTCCACCGTTCCGGCATCATGTCCGAAAAAGTCATACAGTGCACTGTACTCCGGGGGCATCAGTTCAATAGCCGCCAGCTGAGCACGGGTAGAATAGATATCCATATACTTTGATCTCCTTTCTTTTCCTTTGATGTATTAAGATGCCCATACAGCATACAGGGTCAGGTCTGCGTTTGCGGTGTAGGAACCTGCTGCCGCATAATCTGTTCCGGATCCATCCGCCGCAGTGTTCCACTTTGAGAACGTCTTGCCGGCCGGCGCCGTAAAGCCTGTCACAGTGTTCGCAAGGATCGAATATGTCGAACCCTTCACTGCACCATACGCCTTGTTGGCTTCGGTCGTGCTGTTGTTGGCAATATATGTGATCGTCACAGTACCATTGTCAAATGTTCCGGTGCTTTCCTTCTTGTCGAAGACAATGCCCATCAGCCGCAGAACAACCTTGTTCGCCGCAGACAGTGTGCCATTGGACTTCAGCACAACAGCGCCGTCCACGAAGCAGCCCGCACGATATGCTGCCGCATCTTCTGCGACCGCGCCTGCCGCCACCGCATCGCCTGTATCAACATCTTCTTTCAGCACTACAAGCATGTAGCTGGTAGAAATCTGTCCGTTCGCAGCCGGTGCATAAAGGCCGGAGTCTTTGCGGTACATGACCGTGCCTGCCGGAATTGCACCGTTTCCGGGTTCACACGGGATCCCGATCACATCAGCGCCCTGCGGATCAGCAAGCAGATTTGCATATGTGCTTGTGCCAATTACATTGTAAAGACTGCTCATGATTACTTATCCTCCTTCTCTTAACTTATGAGCCGTTTAAAACATGCCCTCGCCGGTGTTTCTGGCATAGGCTTTTGCATATTCTGCAACGGCTTTGGCATTTTCCTGGATCTCCTGATCTTCGTTCTTCTCGCCGTCTCCCGCCGCGCCGCCGGATACACCTCTGGCCGGTGTGGTTTCCTCAGCTCTCGCGCTCAGGAAATCTGCACCTTTCTTCCGCTGTGCAGCCACAACCTGTTTCTGGAAGTCCATTGCGGACGTTCCGTTTGCTTTTGCCTGTGCGGCCATCTCCTCATATCCGGGCATGGTCAATGCGTCGATGTCAGCCAGGCGCTCCCTTTCTGCGGCTACGGCATCCTGCTGTACCTGCGCAAGCAGGGCCGGGTTCGCATCGCGGAGCTGTTCAACAGTAGTGTTTTCGTTGAGTTCCATTGAATGTTCCTCCTTAATTTGTTTTATTTCAGAAGCGGCCCCGGCAACAGGAGCTGCATTACTGACTTCGGTGTTTTCCATGGGCTTCTCTTCTTTGTTGCTGCGCAGAGAAATCTGCTGCGGCACTGATCTGTACAGCCCTCTCATAACAGCCATTTCGCGGTCTGTTGCGCAGGCCGCTGCCGGCATTTCGTTGCTTACTTCTGCTTCCAGCAGTTCATCTGCAAAGCCAAATTCAACGGCCTGCTGTGCGGTGAACCATGTTTCCGCGTCCATCCACTCTTTGATCTGTTCCTCGCTCTGGCCTGTTCGCTTGACATAGAACCCGCGAGACATCTGTTCAATTCCCCGCAGCCGTTCAATGGTATGCTCAAGGTCGTTTGCGTTTCCAAGTGTGATGCACCACGGGTTATGGATCATATACTCGCTGCCCTCTGAGATAGCCACATGAGCACCAGGCAATGTGGCAATATCCGTAGCGGCGGATGCGCACATCCCTTCGATGCGAATATTGATCTCGTCAAATCCAGCGTTCCCAAGGATAGACCGCATGGCAACAGATTCCGTGCAGACGCCTCCCGGGGAGTTTATCCTGAGCAGCAGTTTTTTTGCACCCTTTGCCACGACTTCATCAATGGCTTTTTTGAAATCTGCTGCGCTCTTATCCTCCTTGCTCCATTTCCACCATTCAGGCCCGTCCTCGACGATCTGCCCATAAAGCATTACTTCCGCTGTGTCCGATCCTTCGGCTTCCATCTTCACTGAATATCCAAGACGGAAGATATCCCGCGCAGCCTTAAGAAAGATTGTGTTCTCCTGTTTCATTCTTCTTCCTCCTCTTCTTCTCCGCCATAGCCAGGTGCCGGTGCTTGTGTGTCAGGATCTATCCGTTCTCCCGCTAATTCGCGGAGTTCCCGGGCCACACTGATCTCCCGTTTACGCTGGCGGACGTTTGCGGCCCAGTCATTCCCGTTATATTCAGCAGCTTCCTGTTCCTGCGTTGTAATGTTATTACTGATTCTGACGGTGGCTGCATTGGCTTCCTTCAACGGATCCACATGTCCCATGCTGGCACCCATCCACTGACATCCGCACCATGCCTGCCTGATAGCAGGATCATCAAAAAAGCCGGGCGCTGTGATACGTCCGGCCGCTACGGCTTCAGATAGCCATTGCTCATATATTGGTTGATTGAAATTGCTGTTGAATTTTCTCCGGTACACACGCACCGACCGCCAGAAGTCCAGCAGGGCCGCCCTTGCCGCTGTGTAGTTGCTCTCATATTTCTTGATCAGCACTTCTTTCGGGATACCCATGGACGATGCTATTGTTGTAATAACGGTGCTGACAAAGTTTTCAAACTGCGTATTGCTTCGAAGCGGGTTAACCGTCTCGACCTTTTTCCCAGGCGGGAGGTTGTAAATTGCTCCCGGTGCCAGTTCCAGCTGCAACTCGTCATCCGTTACCTTTTCCTCATCATTGACCGCATCTTCAAGCCCAAACTTTCCGTCATCTTCCTGGCTTGTGATAAAGCATGTCAGCATGGCGGAAACAACATTGGCTGCCAGTTCGGCATTCATGTATCTTGAAAACTGCTTGATAGCTTCGATCTCCGAGGCAACGAACGGAATACCTCTCCGTTGTTCCGGTCTTTCATATGTCATGACATGGAGGATGTTCGGATATCCCGTGTCTTTCCCATATGCGTCAACCGCTGTCCATGTAAGTTCGCTGGAATCGTTTGAGGCCACCGGACTTCTGCTGGCTATATGGTAACGGATTACCACGCCCTCGCGGTCGATCTCCACGCCGTCAATGATACGTCCGCCGCTGTCCGTTTCCCTGCTCACACTGTATCCGGAAGAATCCGGGCTGCTGATCCTGTCTGCTTCAAGAAGTCTGATAGCAGTCTGATAAGGCGTCCTCGCATTCGGCTTCATGACAAACAGTGCGAAAACATCACCAGACATCAGCATAGACAGAAAGGCCAAGTCCTGCATGTCGTAGAAATTTTTCTGACGTTCAGCATCACACATGGCGTTTTCTGCCCACAGCTTCCATTCGCGCAGGATAGTCTTTTCCGCCACCTCACGTTCTTCTTCTGAAAGCCCGAGAAAGTCACCGTCAATTTCCGGCTTCGGGTGCATTCCCCAGCCGATCACGGATTGCGTCATTGTCTGCGGGCCGCTTCTTGCAAGCCCGCCGCCGGAATACATATCCCGTGCACGCTGCCTTAATGTGGATGAATAGAGGTCTATGTTGTCCTCAGCGTTCCCGGCATCAATAATCCATCCGATCAATGAG
>Ga0310690_10005878_pt1 | contig 16403 bp, 13 predicted proteins | sample AusTroGonzalo_MG_2_FD_207661 | JGI IMG/M metagenome (GOLD analysis project Ga0310690, IMG submission 207661) | Bovine rumen microbial communities from tropical cattle in Woodstock, Queensland, Australia - Gonzalo_04 (v2) (version 2) | ecosystem: Host-associated > Mammals > Digestive system >... | reverse complement strand
TCATGTGCGGCACGAAGCCGGTGCGGACGGCGCTCCGCACGCCCTCCATCGTCTTTTCCTGCTCGATGCGCTTGTAGATGCGCTCCTCGATGAAGATCCTGTCGAGCGTCCGCGCGTGGAAGAGGTCGTCGAGCTCGGCAAGGCGGATTTCCTGCTCGCGCTTCGTAAGCTCCATGAGCCTCTCCACGTTCTTCTTCAGGATGTCCGTCACGCTCATGAGGCGCGGACGACCCTGGTCAAGGACGATCGGCCTCGACGAAAGCGACTTCTCGCAGTTCGTGAAAGCATAGAGGGCTACAATCGCCTTCTCCTGGCTCTCTCCGGCCTGGAGCTCAAGCTCGATCTTCACCGTGTCGCTCGTAAGGTCGTGGAGCTTGCGGACGGGAACCTTTTTCTTCTTGATCGCGTCCTCTATCGACTCCGCGATGGAGTCCGTCGTCTCGCCCCACGGCAGCTCGGTGATGACAAGCTTGTTCTTGTCCTCCTTCTCGATCTTGGCGCGCACCTTGACCTTGCCGAGGCCGTCCTGATAGTCGCTCACGTCCATGATGCCGCCAAGCTGGAAGTCGGGATAGAGCTGGAACGGCTTTTTCTGGATGAGCGCGATCTCCGCCTCGAGAAGCTCGATGAAGTTGTGCGGGAGAATCGCCGTGGAGAGGCCGACCGCGATGCCGTCCGCGCCCATCATCAAAAGGAGCGGCACCTTCGCCGGCAGATAGACGGGCTCTTCCTTGCGCCCGTCGTAGTTCGGGACGTACTTCGTAGTCTTGCGGTTGAAGACCTCCTTCTTCGCAAGTTCGGTGAGGCGGCACTCGATGTAGCGGACCGCCGCGTGCGGCATGCCCGTCAGAAGCGAACCGTAGTTTCCCTGACCGTCGATGAGGTATCCCTTGCCCTTCCCCCAGAGCTTGTTAGCCAAGACCACGATTGCGTCGCCTATCGACGCGTCGCCGTGGGGGTGGTACTGCATCGTCTGGCCGACGATGTTTGCGACCTTCGTGTACCTGCCGTCGTCCTGCTCGTAGAGGGCGTGCATGATGCGGCGCTGCACGGGCTTGAGCCCGTCTTCGACCGCGGGGATCGCGCGCGAGCATATGACGTATGCCGAATACTGGCGGAAGTTGAAGTCGTACAGTTGCTGCATCGGGCCCGTGCCCGTAAGCCCCGGCTTCGGCGCAGGAGGCGGGGGAGGCGCGCCCTTCGCGGCGGTCTTTGCCTTCTTGGGCTCGGCTTCCTTCGTCTCCGGCTCCTGCTGCTGCGGCGCCGAGAACAGGTCAAGGTTGTCGAACAGGCTGGGCGGAAGGTTGTCTTTGTCTTTCTTGGCCATTGTCGTGTCTCTAAAACTCGCTGGAGTCGCAGACGAGCGAGTCCATGATGTAGTCCTTGCGCTCGGGGGTGTTCGCGCCCATGTAGAACTTGATCGTCTTCTCCACGTCGGAGTCGTCGGAGCACGTCACCGGCGTCAGGCGCATGTCCTCGCCGATGAAGCCCTTGAAGTCCTCCTTGTCGATCTCGCCGAGGCCCTTGAAGCGCGTGATCTCGCAACCGCGCCCGCACTTCTTGATAGCGGCCTCGCGTTCCTCGTCGGTGTAGCAGAAGTAGTGCTCCTTCTTGTTGCGCACGCGAAAGAGCGGCGTCTCGAGGATGAACACGCGCCCGTCGAGGATGAGCTGGCGGTAGAAGCGCATGAAGAACGTGGTGAGGAGCATGCGGATGTGGAGCCCGTCCACATCGGCATCCGTCGCGAAGATGATCTTGCCGTAGCGCAGGTGCTCGAGCGTCTCCTCAACGTCGAGAGTCTTTATGAGGTTGAAGAACTCCTCGTTCTTGTATAGGACGTCCTTTGCGAGCCCGCACGTGTTGAGGCACTTGCCGCGCAGGAAGAAGACCGCCTGGTTCATCGCGTCGCGCGCTCCGCCGAGGGTGCCGCCCGCGGACTGGCCCTCCGTGAGGAAGATCATCGTGTCCTCGCCCTCGGCCTTGCCCGTCTTCTTGTTGACCTTGTCGAGCTTCAGGTGGTTCTTGCAGTCCTTGAGCTGGGGGACGCGCACCGACACCGCCTGCGAGCGCTCCCTCGCCTGCTTCTTGATCGTGTTGAGCTGGGAACGTATCTTCCCCGTCTCCTCGATCTTCGCGATAAGCTTCTCGGTCTCGGACGGCGAGCGGTGGAGCTCGGCCTCGATCGCCTTCTTCATCTCGGCGACGAGGTCGGCGCGGATGTCGTTCATGACGAACTTGATCTTCGTCTGCCCCTCGAAGACCGGGTTCATGATCCTCACCGAAACCGCGCCGATGATGCCGTCGCGGATGTCGTCGCCGTCGAACTTCTTCTTCGAGTCGTATTCGTTCAGGGCCTTCGTGAGCGCCTCCTTGAACGCCGTCAGATGCGTGCCGCCGTCAGTCGTGTACTGGCCGTTCACGAAAGTGTGGTATTCCTCGCCAAAGCGGTTCGTGTGCGTGAAGATGATCTCGAGGTTCTTGGACTTGACGTGGATTGGCTGGTAGAGCTTCTCGAACTGCACCTCGTCGGCGACAAGGTCGGCGAGCCCCCGGTCAGAGCATATCTCCTGCCCGTTCAAGACGATCGTAAGCCCCGCGTTCACGTAGCAGTACATCTTCATGCGGCGAAGGACGTGCTCCTCGCGCACCTTGAAGTGCTTCAATACCTTTACATCGGGCTTGTAGCGGATGAACGTCCCGTCGCGCTCGGCCGTCTTCTGCTTGCCGCGCTTCTGCCTCTTGATCCGCCCCTCCTCGAAGTAGGCCTCAGAGAACTCGCCCTCGCGGAAGGAGCGCACCTCGAAAAACTCCGAAAGCGCGTTCACCGCCTTGGTGCCTACGCCGTTCATGCCGGCGGAGAACTGGTAGTTCTCGTTGTCGTACTTGCCTCCGGTGTTCATCTGGCTTACGCAGTCGACGACCTTGCCGAGCGGGATCCCGCGCCCGTAGTCGCGCACCGACACTTCGCCAGAATCATAGTTGACCGTGACTTCTATCTTCTTGCCGAAGCCCTGGCCGAACTCATCGATCGCGTTGTCGATGACCTCCTTCATCAGGATGTAGATGCAGTCGTGGTACATCGCGCCCGTGCCGGGCTCGCCGACGTACATCCCGGGGCGCATTCTTATGTGCGTGACGGGGTCGAGCGTCTTTATGCTCGCGTCTCCATACTCCCTTGCCATCTATGCCTCCAACTGGCCCTTCAGACAGACTGCGGCTCCATGCCGTTCTGCTGGGCGACGAGCGCATCGGCGCCATACATCTTGCGGAGCTTCGGCTTTTCTATCTTGCCGGTTGGGTTGCGCGGGACGTCGGCAAATATCACCCTGCGGGGTCTCTTGTAGCGTGGAAGACCCTTGCAGAACTCAAAAACGTCATCCTCGGAAAGCGAACACCCGTCCTTCACGGACACTATGGCGGCCGCGATTTCGCCAAGGCGAGGGTCGGGAAGCCCTATGACGGCCACGTCCTTGACGGCGGGATGCGCACGCAGGAAGTCCTCGATCTGAACGGGATAGAGGTTCTCGCCGCCGGTGATTATGACGTCCTTCGCGCGATCGACAAGGTAGATGAAGCCGTCGCGCTCCTCCGCCATGTCGCCGGTGAGGAGCCAGCCCGGCTCCTTCATTATCTCGGCCGTCGCCTTCGGGTTCCTGTAGTATTCGCGCATGACGCCAGGCCCCTTGAGCGCAAGCTCGCCGACTTCGCCCGGCTTCACCGGAGTGATGCCGTCATTGCCGACGATCTTCGTCTCCCAGCCAAAGCCTGCTACTCCAATTGCCCCCACGTGGTCCACGTTCTCGACCCCGAGATGCACCGCCCCCGGACCAGTTGACTCGGAAAGCCCGTAGTTCGTGTCGTAGTCGTGGCCGGGGAAGACGGTGCGCCAGCGCTTCACGAGTGACGGCGGGACGGGCTGCGCGCCTATGTGCATGAGCCGCCACTGCGCGAGGCTGTAGTCGGAAAGCTTCACGTCGCCGCGGTCGATTGCGTCGAGGATGTCCTGCGCCCACGGAACGAGCAGCCAGACTATCGTGCACTTCTCCTCGCTTACCGCCCTCAAGATCCACTCGGGCTTTACGCCCTTGAGGAGGACCGCCCTGCCGCCGGAGAGGAGCGAGCCGAACCAGTGCATCTTCGCGCCCGTATGGTAAAGAGGCGGTATGCAGAGGAAAGTGTCTGCCCTCGTCTGTCCGTGGTGCGCCTGCTCCACGATGCAGCTATGGACAAGGCACCTATGCTGGAGGACGATTGCCTTCGGGAAGCCCGTGGTCCCCGACGAGAAGTATATCGCAGCGTCGTCCTCAAGCGACATCTTCGCGCCAGACGCGACAGGCGTCGCCTCCGCGATGAGGGCGCGATAGGGAGATGCGAACGACGGGCAGTCGTCGCCGACGTAGAAAAGGTCCTTCACCTTCGGTAGGCCGTCGGCGATCTGCTCGACGCGTCCCGTGAACTCAGGTCCGAACACGAGCGCGGACGCGTCGGAGAGGTCCAGGCAGTATTTTATCTCGTCGGCAGTGTACCTGAAGTTCAGGGGAACTGCCATGCACCCCGCCTTCAGGACACCGAAGTAGATCGGCAGCCACTCAAGGCAGTTCATGAGCAGTATCGCCACCTTGTCGCCCCTGCGATAGCCACGGGACAGTAGAAGCGCGGCAAACCTGTTCGCCTTCTCGTCGAACTCCCTCCAAGTCATCTCGCTGCGGAAAGCCTCCGCCGCAGACGGCTCGATCAGGGAATACTCGCGCCACGTCGCATGGCGCGACTCAAGCTCCTGTGGGTTTATCTCGACAAGCGCAACGTCATCCGGCCATTCCGTCGCATTGCGCTCGAGTATCTCTGTTATGCAGTTGTATTTTGTCATAGCGTTGCAAGAGTCCATTTAAGGTCGGCAAGGGCGTTCTTGGCCTCCTGCCTCACGCGTGAATCCTCGGACTCCTTCAAAGGGGAATACTTGGCGATGGCGCCCTCCACCATTTTCTTGAAACGGGACTGCTGGTACTTGGCCTTCTTCGGGTCGAACGCCCTCACGTCCTTCGCCTCCCTTGCGAACTTGACAAGCTCCGCGAGCTTTTTCACGTTCTCGGTCTTCGATAACTCTGCAAACTTGACTTCGTATTCCTTCGCGTCCTTCGGCAGCTTCTTCTTGAACTCCTGGAATCGCAGATACGCCCGCCCCGGCAGCGCGACAAGCTCGTAGTCGAGGAACATGCGCCATTGCGCCACGTTTTTCGGCGACTCCATGTCGGTAAGCGCGGAGACCAACGCCTCCGTGGCGGTGCGCTCGTCCTTGCCCTTGTAGCGGATACGCCCCGTCTCCTCGACAACGTAGAGCGGAGTCTCCGGCGCGTTGTTCGCAAGCGAAGCCCCTGAATATACGGGATAAGTCACCTTCTCAGGCGTCGCCTCGAACGCGCCAAGGAGGACGAACGGCTTCGTCTTGAAGCTCGTCCAGATCTCCTCCATCCTGCCTGCCATCTTCGCGTCCCTGCACACGAGCACCACTTTCCCCTGGAGATAGCCCTCGCTGCACCTTCTGCCGGCGACGTAAGTGCCCTCGCCGACGTTTTCCCATTCTACGTAAGAGCCTGCACTGGCGGCCAACGCGGCCGTCATCGCGGTCAAAGCTGAAACGAATGCAATGCGGTTTTTCATTATTCTTTGGATTATACCATCTTCACTCGACAATCACAAGTGAAGTTTCATGTTTATCCGCGAGTGAAAGTTGTACAATCTCGTGGGTCAAATTGGAAAGGCAAGCTGTCGAGGTGGAGGAAGGAGGTTCTGAAGAAGAAGGACAGGGACCGAAAGCGGAGGGAAAAGCGAAGGAAGGAACGCCCCCATGGGGGCGTCGCGCGAAAAACCAACAAAGGCGTCGCAATCTGTGGTATGATGAAAGCTGCTAAACCAAAACACCAAGCCACAGGAAAGGACGCCGTGAGAAAGTGCGTTAGCACACCCCACCTTTTTCAATTTCTCTGCACGGACACGATACGAGCATCCCTACGGTTTTTCCCACAGGCGAGGACAGAGGCGGGAGAGTTACGTAAGGAAACTTGGGGACAGACCCCGCCGCTGTGGGGAGAGACCCCGCCGTCGCTTCATTTTTCGCGGGCTGTTCCGCGTTTTCTGCAACTTATCGCATTTCAAGCCTCGTTACGGGTCGGGCGTTACCGGGCGAGCGGCATCCCAATCACGACTGCCAGAGTGTGCGGTTTGGGCGTTACTGGACGGCAAGAACTGCTATCTTCTCGTCTGCCGAGTTTCCTGCGTCAGAAACGAGGACAAGCGAGCGACAGCCCTTCTTGAGTTCAGGGCCGAGGCATATCCCCTCGTAGTTGGCAAGCTCGGTATTGGCCTCCCATACGAGCGTCTTCGAGCCCGTGTCGCCGCCAAGTTCGTAGAGCCTTGCGCGGCAGCTTGGGAAGAATCCCCCTTCCTTGACGCTGCATTCCCTTTCAAGGACGAGAAGCCGCCCCTTGCCAAGGGCCACGAGGCCGCTCACGCCGGAGTATGCATACTTGCCGAGGAACTTAACGCCGACTACTGGATCTGGCTTGTATCGAACTGTCTTTTCCGCCTTCCATGCAGACTTCCCGTCCGTCCTCTTAAGACAAGTGATCCTCACAAAGCCGTCGTCGCCCTTCATCGCCTCTTCGTTGGAAACCCACATCTCAAGGCCGTCTGGAGAGATGGAAAGGCCCTCCAAGGACCTGTTCCTCCTGCATTTGGCATAGATCGCAGGCAACTCGACCTTCGCCTTTTCGCGCCCCGTGGAAAGGTCGAACGCGCGAACGGAGCTGTCCTTCTCGTCGGAAACCCACAAGTCGCCAGTGAGCGGGTCGTATGCGCACCCCTCCGCGTCCTTTCGGCCTTCGAGCGCGACAGTGCGGACGACGGCGCAAGTCGGCGCCGACGTGCCGCCAAAGGCCATCTTTAGCTCCACCGCGCAGTCTTCTCCGTCATCGACGACCCAATACCTGTCGGTTCCAGGCACCCACGAAATTCCAGAATACTCTGTTCCCGGCTCTTCGCGGTCAAACTGCGCGACAAGCGAAACTGCAAGCGCGAGGACTATCGGCAGCGTCATTGCGACTCCTTCCCCATAAACTCCGACATGGTCGCCTCTCCGTCATGCGAGATGTGGCTTGGCATGACGACCTGAAAGACAGTTGCCGCGATTATCCGCAAGTCGAGGAGAAGCGAATGGCGATCCACGTATTCCACGTCGTAGCGGAACTTAGTCGCCCAGTCGAGGGCGTTGCGGCCATGTATCTGCGCCCATCCCGTGATACCCGGCGGGACTTCGTGGCGACGCGCCTCAAAAGCGGAATAGCGCGTGAGATACCTAACGGGCAGGGGCCTTGGGCCAACAATCGACATTTCGCCGCGGACGACGTTCCAGAACTCCGGGAGCTCGTCGAGCGAACTTGCGCGGAGAAAACGGCCGAACCTCGTGAGCCTTTCGCCATCAGGGCCGTCGCCGGGGAGCATCGTCCTGAACTTGTAGAGCGTAAACGCGCGCCCGCCGAGCCCCGCGCGTTCCTGTGAGAAGATGACTCCCCTTCCCATGGCGATCCTGACGGCGACTGCCACGGCCGCCGCGGCTGCCGCTATGACGGGCGAAAAGATCACAACGAAAAGAAGGTCGAAAGCCCGCTTCACTGCTCAGCGCCTCCGCCGAGGGAAGATTCCTGGCTTTCAAGGAACTCCCGCGCCAGCGAGAGGCCGTCAACAGTGTCGAATCCGCCGCATGCATCGCGCAGCTCAAGGCGCGAGACAGAGTATCCGTCGTCTCCGCGGCGATGCTCGAAGACAAGTTCGAAATCGCCCGGGAAGTTAAATAGCGACATTGCCGCGCCAGGGAGGCTCCCCATCGGCGGGAGGTCTATGCTGTCGGCCTTGAAGGTGCAGACGAGCGTGGTGCCGCGCCCCTTCTCGCTTTCGAGAGAGACTTCACCTCCGCAGGCGTCGCAAGTCTGCTTCACGAACGGAAGGCCCATCCCGATCTTGCGCTTGTCGTGCTTCCCAGGCTCGGTGTAGAACGGATTGAACGCCCTTTCGCGCGTCTCGGCGTCCATGCCCTTGCCGTCGTCCACGACGGTGAGCCTGACAAGGCCGCCGTCCTCGACGATTTCGACGCGCACATGGGCGGCACCTGCCTCAATCGAGTTTGCGGCGACGTCCGCCACGATGTCTGAGAGCGACGCGTGCATCGCAGAGACCGTCAGAAGTCGAGGTTGCGCACGTTGAGCGCGTTGTCTTCGATGAACTTGCGGCGCGGCTCGACCTCGTCGCCCATGAGGAGCGAGAACATCTGGTCGGCCTTGACGGCGTCTTCAAGCTTGACGCGCAGCATGCGGCGCTTCTCGGGGTTCATCGTCGTGTCGTAGAGCTCGGAGGCGTCCATCTCGCCAAGGCCCTTGAAGCGGATCACCGAAAGGCCCTGCTTGCCGTGGCTGCGCACGTCGTCGAGGAGCTTTACGAGAGGCCCGCAGGCCGCCCCGGAATCGGAGCCGAACCAGTCGGACGGCGCGTAGCCGAATCCTGAAAGCGCGGAGAACTGCTTCTTGAGCATCGACGCGCCAGATCCCTGCGCCGCCTGGTCCGCAAGAAGCGCGGCGGGATTGAAGCCCCTCTCGGCCACCATTCGCGAAGTCTCCTCAATCTCAGCAAGGAGGACAAGTAGCTCGCGGGCCTTCTCCTTGTCCATCGGCTGGCCGTCCTTGCCTTTGACGTCGAAGTCGTCAAGGCCGAGCGTAAGCAGCTTTTCCGTAAGCTCGCCGTCGGTGAGGACGTATTCGCTCTTCTTCCTGCGCTCGACCTTGTAGAGCGGCGGCTGGGCGAGATAGACGTAGCCCCTTTCGATGAGCTCCGGCATCTTGCGGTAGAAGAAGGTCAGGAGAAGCGTGCGGATGTGGGCGCCGTCGACATCGGCATCGGTCATTATCACGATCTTGTGGTAGCGTGCCTTCGAGACGTCCCACTCCTCGCCGAAGCCGCAGCCTATCGCCGTTATCATCGTGCGTATCTCGGCGTTTGCGAGCATCCTGTCGATGCGGGCCTTTTCGACGTTCAGGACCTTGCCCCTCAAGGGCAGGATCGCCTGCGTCGCGCGGTTGCGCCCCTTGCAGGCAGAGCCGCCGGCGGAATCGCCCTCGACGAGATAGAGCTCGGTCTTCGCCGGATCCCTCTCCGAGCAGTCGCGGAGCTTGCCAGGGAGGGCGAGCCCGTCCATGACCCCCTTGCGGCGCGTGTTCTCGCGCGCCGCGCGGGCGGCCTCGCGGGCCCTGTTGGCAAGGAGGGTCTTCTCGATTATCACCTTCGCGACGGCGGGATTCTCCTCGAAGAACGTCATCAGCTTGTCGCTTACGATGCCGGAGACTATTCCGTCAACCTCGCCGTTGCCAAGCTTCGTCTTCGTCTGGCCCTCAAACTGCGGCTGCGGGACCTTTACGCTGACGATGACCGTAAGTCCCTCGCGCATGTCGTCGCCGGAGAGGGAGGCAAGCTCCTTCTCCTTGATGAGCTTGTTCTTTTCGCCGTAGCTCTTTATCGTCGCCGTGAGCGCGCGGCGGAAGCCAGAAAGATGGGTTCCTCCCTCGACGGTGTGGATGTTGTTGCAGTAAGTCTGCTCTATCGTTGAATAGGTGTCGGTGTACTGCATCGCGACCTCGGCGTGGACGGTGTAAGTCCCGTCCATGCGCTCGCACTCCTTCTGGCCGGCGAAGTGCATCACCGGGGAGATCGCGGTCTTGTTCGTGTTGAGATACGCCGCGAACTCCTCTATGCCGCCGTCGTAGTGGAAAGTCTCGTCAGTCTTCCTGCCGTCATCGCCGCCTTCCTCGTCGCGGAAGCGGATGGTGACGCCCCTGTTGAGGAACGCGAGCTCCCTGAGCCGCGCGGCGAGCACCGAGGCCTTGAACTTGCGGCAGGAGAATATCGTGTGGTCGGGATAGAAAGTGACCGAAGTCCCCGTCTCGGCGCCGCATTCTCCGACGACTTCGAGCGGCTTCGTGACGTGGCCGCGCGAGAACTCGATGTGGTGGAGCTTCCCGTCGCGGCGGACATCGACCTTCATCCATTCGGAAAGCGCGTTCACGCACGAGACGCCCACGCCATGAAGCCCGCCAGAGACCTTGTAGTTGGAGCCGTCGAACTTTCCGCCCGCGTGGAGAATCGTAAGGACGACCTCGATAGCCGGCTTGTGCTGGGTCGGGTGCATGTCAACGGGAATGCCGCGCCCGTTGTCCTTGACCGTGAGGGAACCGTCGGGGTTTATTACGACGTCGATAAGGGTGCAGAACCCGGCGAGAGCCTCGTCGATGGAGTTGTCGACGACCTCGTAGACAAGATGGTGGTAGCCGCGCTCGCCAGTGTCGCCGATATACATCGCTGGCCGCTTTCGGACAGCCTCCATTCCCTCAAGGACTTGGATGTTTTCGGCGTTGTAGTTGCTGGTGTCTTCGGCCATTTTCTGTCTCCGGTGTATTTCTTGGTATTATACCTAAAAACCGCCTCAAAAGGCAAGTATGATTGCGACGGCCTTTGCGAGCGCAAGGCCGCGATGAGACATCGCGTTTTTCTCGGCAGGATCCAACTCTGCAAACGTCTTTTCGCATCCATCCGGAACGAAGAGAGGGTCGTATCCAAAGCCGTCTTTCCCAGACGGCTTCTCCGCTATCCGCCCGAAGCAACGCCCCTCCGCCAAGTGCTCCCCTCCCGAGGGGTCCGTCAGCGCAATGGCGCACGTGAAATTGGCCTTCCTGTCGGCGACTCCCCGAAGCTTCGCGAGAAGCTTCTCGTTGTTAAGCAGGGCTCGCGTCTTTCCCTCGGCCTCGGCAGGCTCGGAGTATCGCGCGCTCCTCACGCCAGGCTCGCCGCCGAGGAAAGCCACTTCAAGGCCGGAATCGTCGGCCATGCACCATTCGCCGGGGTGCCTCGCAGCTATCGCCCTTACTTTGATAAGCGCGTTGCCAGCAAAGTCCGGAGCAGTCTCCTCGACTCCTTCGGGATTGTCGGCGACGATTTCGAACCCGGCGAGGATTTCCCCTATCTCGCGTATCTTGTGCTCGTTGTGCGTGGCTACAAAGACTCTTTTCAAGGCCATTCCCTTTCCGTCTCGTCACTCCCAGAAGGCAGCGTCGCCTGTACGTCTGAAGAGCGCAATCGTGAACTCCTTCGCCGGAGGCTTCTTCTCCCACGGGCGGCGGTAGAAAAAACGCACGGAAGACGGTCCGTCATATCCACGGTGGACGCGAATGCGGACCCTGGCGCGCCCCGGCGCACCGCAAAGGTTCTCGGAATTCTCCGCAGGCAGATGATCTATCAAAACTTCCACGTCAGGGTCGTTGCAGGAATAGTCCCATGAAAACCCCGTCGTCATGTTTTCCTTCAAGTCGAAGTAGAAGCGGTCTCCGCTCTTGACCTGCACAACCTGGTTCTCCCCAGGATTGGCGAGAATCCGCCTGTCCGCCATCTGGCATCCGGCAGACAGAAGCACCAACGCGACAAACGGGAAGAGCCTCATATCGCGGCCATGAGAATCGCGGGTGCGAATATAAGGGAGTCAAGCATGTCGAGGATGCCGCCAAGCCCGTTCGTGATCTTCAGCGCGGAAGAGTCCTTCACGCCCACCCAGCGCTTGAACTTCGACTCCACGAGATCGCCCGCCGTGCCGAGGATTGCCGCAGCGACACCGAAGGCAACGGCCTTTGCCACGGAAAAGTGCGTCGCCGGAATGAACGCGCACGAGACGATGCACGAAAAGAGAAAAGAGCCTGCAAGCCCCTCCCAGCTCTTGCCAGGCGAAATCGTCGGACACATCTTGTGGTTGCCGCCCTTCATCAGCTTCGCGGTGGTGAGGCCCACGGCAAAGCCGCCTACGTCGGAAAACTTGACGATTGCCACGATGTAGAGGAGCATCAAGTTGCCGTGCCTAAGCGCAATTGTCAGCAAGGCCCAAAGCCCGCATCCTATGACGGCGCAACCCGCCAAGAGCGCCACGGTAAACTTCAATGTCCTTGTCCGAGGCGAGATATTGCGCGACAAAAGAACGCCGAATTCCAGAAAGGCGAGGGCGCAGAGAGCCGCCATGGCCGCCATGACGGCCCAAGGCGGCGCAAGGAGGATAGCGGCTATGACCGCCGCACCGACGGCGAGCCCCGTGGCAACGCGCTTAAGGACTGGATTCATGCCGGCCACAAATCCGTCACACGCCGATCCTGAGCGTCGTCTCCCTCGCGGGGCCAACGCTGAGTATGCCGAGCTTTCCGCCGACAAGTTCAAGGATCCTGTTGACGTAGCGCTTGGCGTTCTCGGGGAGCGCGTCGTAGGATGTGATCTTCGAAGTCTCGCACTGCCATCCCGGAAGTTCCTCGTAAACAGGCTCGCACCTCTTGAGAACGTCAAGGTCCGCTGGGAACGTCTGATAGACAAAGCCGTCGTCGCGACGGTAGCCTGTGCAGATATTCACCACCGGGAACTCGTCGAGGACGTCAAGCTTCGTCATCGCCCAGAAATCGACTCCGTTTACCCTCTGGGCATAGCGCGCGATGACAGCGTCGAACCAGCCGCAGCGGCGCGGACGCCCCGTGGTCGCCCCGAATTCGCCTCCGCGCCTGCGCAACGTCTCGCCGTCGGCGTCCAGGAGCTCCGTCGGGAACGGTCCCTCGCCGACGCGCGTCGTGTAGAGCTTCAGCACTCCGATGACGCGGTCTATCGAGCGCGGGGAGACGCCAGAGCCCGTGCAGGCGCCGCCTGCCGTCGGGTTGGACGACGTGACGAAAGGATACGTGCCGAAGTCGATGTCGAGCATGGTCGCCTGGGCACCCTCGAAGAGAATCGACTTTCCGGAATCGAGGTTCTCGTGGAGGAACTGCACAGTATCGGTGACGTATGGCATTAGAGCCGCAACCATCGGGGTGTAGAGCTTCACCATCTCCTCGGCGTCGAGCGGCTGTGCGCCAAGGGCCTTGAGCTTCTGGTTGGCCTCGGCCACCTGCGCGCGGACGAGATCAAGGAAGTTCGGCTTCAAAATGTCGCCGACCCTCATCCCGGACCGGCCCACCTTCGCGGCATACGCAGGGCCAATTCCCCTTCCCGTCGTTCCAATCTTCGCGTCCGCCGGCCGCGCAGCCTCCTCTGCGGCGTCGAGCGCGCGATGCCACTGCATCACCATGTGCGCGCGCTCGGAGATGTGGAAGCGGCCCCGAAGCTCGAAGCCCCAGCTTTCCACCTGCTCAAGCTCGCGCATGAGGTCGAACGGATCCATGACGACGCCGTTGCCTATCACGCAATGCTTGCCGCCGTGCAAAACGCCGGACGGCACCAAGTGCAAAACGTATTTCTTGTCTCCTACGACCACCGTGTGACCGGCGTTGGAGCCGCCTTGGAAGCGGACAACAATGTCAGACTCCTCCGTAAGGAAGTCGATGACCTTGCCCTTCCCCTCGTCACCCCACTGCGCACCTACGAGTACTGTGTTCATATGTTGTATATTATACCAAAGTTCTCGACTGTTTTCCCTAAGAAAAATTGGCGCGGTGGTGATGCCTGCCAATGTCACTTCCCAAGCATGATCGAGCGGAATTTCTCAATCTCATCGCGAGTTACGCCGCAGTCAAGAAGGTAGAGTTCGATGCGCTCGTTCCATGTCGAGTCCTTGCCGCCATATTTGCCGAAGCCTTCGTTGAAGTGCCATTCGCTATTCCAGACGTGGTCTCCGCCTTCCTTTTCCTTGCCACCGGGCAGGTTGGGATAGAACGTTGACTCCCAGTCCGTCTCAAGCCCCTGCCTCGACACGCCCAATACGCCGTTCAGCACATAGGCAAGCGCACCTGTTCGGTCGGCCCCGCCGATGCAGTGAAACAGGATGGGGTAGTTCTTCTCGTCGCAGAACACGCGGAAGTTCTTCGCCATGGTGGCCTTGCCGGAATCATCAAAGCATCTTTTGTAGGACGGCGAAGGATTGTGGATGAACGCGACCGCCGCACCAAGGGGCGAGACGCCGTCCATGCCCGCCGTCTCGCAGTCCGTGCGAAGGTCGAGGTCGGTGCGTATCCCAAGCGTGCCGGTCAGATACTCGACGTCGGACACCATCAGCCGGTTCTTTCCCTTCGCAACCCCGTCCACGCTGTTGTTGTTGAGGCCCTGCGAACGGTAGATCATGCCCTGGCGGACACGCCTGCCTTCGCGGCCGATTCGTCCGCCGAGGTCGCGGAAGTTTCCTACGTTGCCGTCGATGGCAATCCACCGAGGCGCGAGGTCTTCCGTCGTGAATGTCCCGATCCCGCTGCAAACAGGCTCGCGCTTGCCTTCGCATCCACACTTGCGCCCGTGCGCGAAGCGCCCGCACGTTATGTTGCCTGCGACGCGCCAGTAGTAGCGCGTGGCGATTTCAAGATTGAGTGTCTTTTCTTCATGGCTGAAATCCCTGCCGTCGCCGCTTTCCACGACTCGCCCGGTCGCCTTGTCGGCTTTCCTCCCGCGGAAAAAGACCCTCGCGCCGGAAAGGTCCGGGTTCTTCGAGACAGAGATCTCCCACGGTCCGCCCTCGCCGTCAGTTGCACGCCACTTGAAGACGACGGGATCGGACCTGCGCCAGCCGTCGGAGTGCCGAAGCTTCTTGCCGCTGTGCCTGTCCGCGCTGAAAACGGCCTCGCGCGCAGACATTGTTTCGTTGGTGATTATGGCGCGCTGGCAATCAGGCACGAGCTTAACGGTGGCGTCCATGGCAGGCGAGACAAGCTCGATAGCCGCAAAGACAAAGGTGGCGATAATCACAATGCAACTCCTTTCTGTTAATCACGCCCTGCTTTATAAGCCTGTTTTTTCCAATGCGGCAATTATACCAAAAGCCAGCTACTGTATCAATGTCGAGCGGCCCACGCACCACCATACCTCTCCGCGACGACGAAGCCCGCCGGCCGGATCGCATCTTCAGCCAACGGGGAATTTCAGTCCGGCCACATGGCTACGCCAGACATCAGTCGTTAAGCTTCTCGCTGGCATCGAGCCGCACCGAATCGACGATGCGGAACTCGCCTCCCTTGAGCGTGATGAACTCCTTGTCGCCGAACTGCTGGAGAACGCACTTGCGCTCGTGCTCGTAGTCGAGGTTGAGAAGATAGACCTTGCCCTCGTCCGGGAAATAAGAGTAGAGAATCCAGCCGCAGTCTTCGTCGGGGTTCTCGAAGTCCGACCCAGTGATCCAGACGTTGCCGCGGCCAAGCTTCGCGCAATGCCGGTAGAGATAGCCGACCATGCCGACGTCCTCAAGCTCCGCCCCGCAGCCGACGTCCATGTTCGCCGCGGCGGGATACGCCCACCAGTTCATGAAGAACACTTCGCCCTTGCCGCGTTTGCAGCGGAGTATGAACGGCTCTGCGTCCTCGTCGTCAACGGCAAGTTCCTCGAAGCTCTCCGCCGGAGCCGCGAACTCGAGCTTGCCAAGCGGCAGGCACATGTAGCCAAAGCGCCTCCGCGCGGCGAAGCCAAGGCAGCTTTTCTCCGGCGACGGGCCTGTCGCCCAATACTTGCGAGAAGTCTCGCCGACCACCTTGAAGCCGCAAAGCTCGGTGAAGTCGCCGCCGTTGACAAGCTTCTCGACCGAGGGGTTCGTGTAGTTGCGCCTGTCGTCGGTGGAAAGGTGCGCAAGGCCGATCACAAGCTTGCCTCCGCCCTTCACGTAATCGCAGAGGACCTGATACTGCTTCGGCGAGCAGGTGTTCCATCCCGCGAACATGACGACCTTGTAGTTCCGCAAAAGGTGATCTGCCGTCACGTTGTCGCAGGCGAAGGATACGATGTCGCAAAGGCCATACGGCGAAGCGGAGAAGTGGATGTTCTTGTTCGGGGCAAGCATGGGCGGCATCGGCATCACCGCCTTGCGAATGACCTCCCAGCTCATCTCGGGAATGCCGCACATCCAGTTTGCGCTGGTCTTCGCAAGGTCATACGCACCGCAAATGGCGCTCCCCGGGATGTAGCTCGCGCCGCCAAGGTCGAGATTGCCCTTTGCTATCGCCCACGTCGCCTCCGGCTGTCCCCTCGGCGCAGGATGCTCCTTGCAGAACGCCGTAAAATCGCTGATGGCCTTGCGGTACTTGCGCGACACGGGAGAGCGGTAGTCGATGGACGGGAAGAGCTTCCTCGCCTCTGCATACGCCGACTTCTCCGCCGCCGCAAGCTCCTCTTTCGTTAGCCCGGAATTAAGCTTGCGAACAGGCGCTGGCATACGCGCCATCGGCGAGTCTTCGCAAAGCGAGCTTTGGAGCTGCCAGTTGCCGCTCTCGTTGATGACGATCTTTGCGCCAGTCATGTACTTGAGGTAAAGCGCCGTCTCCAGAGTCTTCATCTTGTAAGGGTTGCGGTGCGGAATCCAGCTATACCACTCGTGC
>Ga0310690_10005877_pt1 | contig 16405 bp, 12 predicted proteins | sample AusTroGonzalo_MG_2_FD_207661 | JGI IMG/M metagenome (GOLD analysis project Ga0310690, IMG submission 207661) | Bovine rumen microbial communities from tropical cattle in Woodstock, Queensland, Australia - Gonzalo_04 (v2) (version 2) | ecosystem: Host-associated > Mammals > Digestive system >... | reverse complement strand
ATGGCTATTTCACGACTCTCTCCGTTTTTTGAATCAATCAGCGGAGCATTGACCAAAATCAACAAGAAAAGCCCGCATGCGGCTGACCAGAAAATGATGCTCTGTACCCATCGTACAGCACCCACTACCAGCACCGATTGTAACCGTGTTTACCAACGTGACCTGCAGTCCGTAACCCGTAGCACCGCTCCGTCGTCAGACGAGTTGCTGGCTCGCACCCGCTTCGCGGTGGTAGGAGCAGCCGTCGCAGAGCGTAAGTCCAACCTGTCGTTGGTTAACTCCGACAAGCAGGCGTTCCTCGCACAGAAGAACGAGCCCGGTGGCAAAACCACCATGAAGGCTTACCTCTGGAAGGTTTGTGGTGATCAGTACGATCAGGAGCATCCGCGCAGCTAAGCGGAAGGGAGTCTCACTCACGAGGCTCCCTTTTCGTCTCCCTATTTATGGGGATTTTGGGGAAGAGACTTGCATAATTGAAAAAAAAGCAGTACCTTTGCACGCTTTTTTGAATAATCAGGTATGAAAAAAACTATACAGGTATTAGTCTTGGCGCTCTTGTGTGCCTTGCCGTTATGGGCGCAGGAGGAGTATGATGCCCACCTCGTCGGGCACGTGTTGGATGAGAAAACGGGTGAACACCTGCCCTTCGTCAATGTGCAACTCAAAGGCACGAACATAGGCACCGTGACCGACGAATCCGGTCACTTCTTTCTGAAAAACCTGCCCCTCGGCAAGCAGACGATCGTCTTCTCCTATGTGGGCTACGAGAACCTGGAACTGCCGGTTAAGATTGAGGAACATAAGACGGTTGAGTTGAAGGCTGCTATCCATGAGGTGGCGCACCTACTCAACAGCGTTGTCGTCACTGCCAACCGCTATGAGACCAAGCGTCAGGAAGCCGCCACGATCGTTAATGTACTGTCGCCCAAACTATTCGAGACCACGGCGGTAGCATGCGTGGCGGACGTGCTCAATTTTCAACCGGGCCTGCGCGTGGAGAACACCTGCTCCAACTGCGGTAAGACGGAACTGCGCATCAATGGCTTGCAAGGACAATACACGCAGATCCTGATGGACAGCCGTCCGGTCTTCTCTTCCATGGCTTCGGTCTATGGTCTGGAGCAGGTACCTGCGGCGATGATCGACCGCATCGAGGTCATCCGTGGTGGCGGTTCGGCGATGTACGGCGCCAATGCGATCGCCGGAGTGGTCAATATCATCACCAAAGAACCCGTACGTAACTTCGTCAACATAGCCAACACGAGCATGGTCAACGAGCATGCCGGTTACGATATCCATACCGACCTCAATGCGTCGGTCCTCAGCGAGAACCGCAAGATAGGCGCTTATATGTTTGCCAGCCATCGTACGCGGAGTGCGTACGACCGCGATAATGACGGGTTCAGCGAGGTGCCTCAGATGCGCGCTACGACAGCAGGCGCACGCACGTTCTTCAAGACGAGTGCCTACAGTAAGATCACCGCCGAGTACCACCACACAACGGATTTTCGCCGGGGAGGCAACCGCTTTGAGTTCGAACCCCACCAAGCCGACATCGCCGAGCAGTTACGGCATAACATCGACGCAGGTCAACTGGCGTTCGATTGGTTCTCGCCGGACAACAAACATTTCGTCTCCGCTTATTCAGCCATCCAGCATATCGGTCGTGAGAGTTATTTCGGTGCCGGACGGGACACTGCAGCCTACGGACGCAGTACGGACCTCACTTCTATCACCGGCTTGCAGTACCGTTTCTCATACCCCTGCGGTCGCGCCAATGGTGACCTGAGTGTGGGTGCCGAATATACGTTCAACGGCCTGCACGACCGCATGGTGGGTTATAACCGCGACATCCGGCAGAACGTCCATGTAGCGGGCGTCTATGCCCAGAACGAATGGAAACAGGAGCAGTGGTCGGTGCTCATCGGAGGACGTCTGGAGAAGCATAACATGCTCAAGAACGTCGTTTTCAACCCGCGTGCCACGTTCCGTTATACGCCTATCGAAGGTCTGGTCTTCCGCGCCGGATACAGCAGCGGTTACAGAGCCCCGCAGACCTACGACGAGGACCTGCATGTGGCGGCTGTGGGAGGTAACGTGTCGTTGATTCGGTTGGACCCTAACCTCCAACCCGAGTACTCGCATAGCGCGACCCTGAGTGCCGATTGGTACCGGGCGTTCGGCAAATGGGAGGTGAATCTGACAGCAGAAGGGTTCTACACCTACCTGCAGGACGTCTTCTTCCTCCGCGAGGACGGCAAAGACCCCGAGGGTAACATCCTCTTCACCCGCACGAACGCCAAAGCGGCATGGGTCGGTGGCATCAACCTCGAAGGAAAAGTCAATTACAGTACGTTCTTCACTTTCCAGATTGGTTACACCTACCAACAGAGCCGTTATACCGAACCGCAGGCTTGGAGCCAGGACGTGCCGGCAGATGTGCGCATGACCCATACACCGGATAACTACGGCTACGTGCTGATCGACGTGCAACCGGTACATGACTTCACGATATCCATCAACGGCAAGGCAACGGGTTCGATGCTCGTGCCCCACTTGGCAGGTTATATCCCGCAAGACCGTTTGGAGCAAACACCCGCTTTCTGGGACCTCGGCATCCGTCTGGCGTACGATATACACTTGTACAAACACTACTGCCTGGAGATCAGTGGCGGCGTAAAAAACATCCTCGATCAGTTTCAACGCGACATCGACAAAGGCGAGTTCCGCGATGCCAATTATATCTACGGACCGACGACTCCGCGAACCTATTTCGCCGGGCTGAGTCTTAAACTGTAACAAGATGAAAAAACAACTGTACATACTGCTCTTTTTGACGATAGCAACCGCCATCACGGCGCAAGAAGCGAGTGACTTCCGCATCGAGGAAGTGACCGTTGTGCAGCGTAAGAAAGGCAAGGTCAAGAGTCGTACCGAAGCCTTCGACACCGAGAAACTCAACTCCGAAGAGCTCTGCCGTGCCGCGTGCTGTAACCTCTCCGAAGCGTTTGAGACCAATGCCTCGGTCGATGTAGCCTATGCCGATGCCGCTACCGGCGCCAAGCAGATTCGACTGCTCGGTCTCGGCGGCACGTACGTACAACTCATCCAAGAGAACACCCCTGCCGTACGCGGGCTCGCGCAGAACTTCGGACTCGAATATATCCCCGGACCATGGATGCAATCCATCCAAGTGAGCAAAGGCACGTCATCCGTCGTCAACGGGTATGAAGCCACCTCCGGGCAGATCAATGTCGAACTGCTCAAACCCCAACTGCAGAACCCGCTCTCGCTCAACCTCATGTTCAACTCCGAACTGATGGCAGAAGCGAACCTCATGGGCGGTTGGCAGATCCCCCTCAAAGAGCACGAAGAGCATGAGCATCATCACGAAGAAGGCGAACACTGCCATCATGAATCGCTCTACACAGGCCTGCTTGCCCACTACGGAGGCAGTTACATGGGGATGGACGGCAACCATGACTCGTTCGTCGATATGCCGAAGATACAGAACGCTAACCTCGCCAACCGGTGGTTCTACAAGCACGATAACTATACGTTCCAAGCCTTCGTACGCGGACTATACGACCGCAGACGCGGAGGACAGTTAGCCGACTCGATAGCCAACCCCTACCGCATCAACCTCAATACATGGCGCGTGGAAGGATTTATGAAAAACGGCTATGTCTATGACCCCGAGAGCGGTTCGTCCGTAGCGGTCATCACGGCTGTCAGTTACCATGACCAAGACCATTTCTACGGCGTACGCAACTGGAAAGCGAACCAACTCAACGCCTACCTCAACGCCATGTGGCAAGGGATCTTCGAAGGCGGTGGAGAGGTCGATAACGACCACCGTCTGACCACAGGACTCTCCGTCAATTATGATAAATACGGAGAAAATCTCCAATTACCAATTACCAATTACCAATTGGACCGCTTCGAGGTCGTCCCCGGCATTTTTGCGGAATACAACTTGAAGTACGACGAGATGCTGAGTTTGGTAGCCGGAGTACGGGCAGACTACTCGACCAAGTACGGCTTCTTCGCTACCCCGCGCATGAACATCCGTTATACGCCTTTCGAATGGTGGACCTTGCGCGGCAGTGTCGGTATGGGCTACCGTTCGCCGAACGCTATAGCGGACAATGCGTTCATCCTTCCGTCCAGCCGTACGCTCTATCTGGCAGAAGACATCAAGCAGGAACGCGCGGTCAATGCCGGGCTCTCGACCTCTTTCTATATCCCGATGGGTAGCAAGGAGCTGCAACTGTCGATGGAGTATTACTACACGCATTTCCTCAACTCGCTCATCGTCGATCTGGACTTCGACAAACATGCCGTTTATCTCTACAACCAGACCGACCTGCCCGGAGCGAAGTCTTTTGCGCACAGTGCGCAGATAGAAGCATCAATGGAAGTGCTGCGCGGATGGAACTGGACACTCGCGTTCCGTTATACGGACGTGGAGCAGACGACTATCTGTGCCGACGGTGTGGCGCGGCTGCGTCCCAAAGCGCTCTCCAACCGCTTCAAGGGCATCATCACGACCTCGTATCAGACGCCGCTTAAAAAATGGCAGTTCGATGTAACGGCACAATTCAATGGCGTGAGCCGTGTACCCGACGGGTTTGAGCAACCCTTCACATGGTACCCGCAACTCATGGCGCAGATCACCAAGTACTTCCGTACCTGTAGTCTCTATCTCGGGGCAGAGAACATGACGAACTTCCGTCAAGACCCCTCAATAATAGACTCTTTCCACCCTTATGGTCCGGATTTCGATGCCTCAATGGTATGCGGTCCGACCACAGGATGGAAAGTGTATATCGGTTTTAGGTACGACTTGGAAAAAGCCGAAGACTAAGCTTACTTGACAGCCTTGAAACTCATGTCGAGGCTCTTGTAACTGTGCGTCAAGGCTCCTACGGACACAAAGTCCACACCTTGCAGCGCATAGTCACGGATGGTATCTATCGTGATGCCGCCGGAAGACTCAATCTCCATATGCCGTCCTGCCTCTTTTTCCCATGTTCTAATAACGTCCACCGCCTCTTTGGTCTTGGCAGGCGTGAAGTTATCCAGCATGATACGATCAGGAATATTCGTTGCCAACGCTTCGTTGATCTCATCGAAATTACGCACCTCTATCTCGATCTTGAGGTTCTTGCCCTTCTCCTTACAATAATCGCGTGCACGCGTGAGGGCATTCGTGATGCCGCCGGCAAAATCCACATGATTGTCCTTCAAGAGGATCATATCAAACAGCCCGATACGATGGTTCATACCGCCACCGAGCGCCACCGCCTCTTTCTCCAGATAACGAAGTCCGGGAGTCGTCTTACGCGTATCGAGTACGTGGCAGCCGGTGTCTTCGATCAGACGCTGGTACTTATGCGCGGTGGTCGCTACACCCGACATGCGCTGCATGATATTGAGCATCGTGCGCTCGATCTGGAGCAGACTCAACTCCTTTCCATAGACCTTGAACGCTATATCACCGGGCTTGACATGATCGCCGTCATGTAAGAACTGCTCAAAGCGGCACTCGGGATCAAAATAGTTGATGATCTCTTTCGCTACCTCTACACCGGCGAGTACACCTGTGTCTTTGATGATGAGCTGCTGACAGCCCATTTGGGTAGGCGGAATGCAACTGAGCGAGGTATGATCACCGTCGCGGATATCTTCTTCAAACCAAATAGCAATAAGCTTACGAAGTTCTTCTTTTTTCATAATTTTATCGTTTTACGGCACAAAATTACACTTTTTTTTGCACATATGCAAATTTTTTTGTAATTTTGCAGCGTGAAAAAGATTTTTTACATACTATTTGCATTTTGCAGCCTCTCTTTGCCCCTGATGGCGCAGCAAGACTCGATTGACCTGCACAAGGCACGATTAGAGATGAAAGAGGCGCGCAGAGAGATGCTGGAAGCCCGTGCGGAGGTGCAGCATGCAAAGGCTGAACTGCGCAAGAAGAGGCACGTGCTCAATTGGCATAACGAGTTGCGTATCGGTTGGGGAGACCAGATCTTCGAGACCCTGATGTGGCACAACCCCACCAATATCATCACCTCCATGCCTACCGACTGGCGCAGGACCTACAAGGAGGAATACAAACACCACCAGCATCTATGGTTGGAGTATCAGTATTTCGTTACGCACTGGTTCTCGGCAGGCGGCATGATGGACCTGAGCGAAGTGGGATGGACCGATGTAACGCGCAACGGCAAAGGCGAGATCCTCGCAAAGAGTGACCGTAAGTATTTCTACAACGTAGTGCTGATGCCGACGATCCGTTTCACCTATATCAGCCACCCCAACGCCCATCTCTACTCGTGTCTGGGAGCCGGTGTATGCTTCAATAGCGGAACGGAACTCAATGCCTACAAAGTGGACACCGATGCCGGTTTTGCCGTCAACACGACCCTCATAGGCGTCAGTGCCAACTACAAACGGTGGTTCATCGCAGCTGACTTCGGCGGCATGATGGCCATGCGCAACACCGATTATATCTTCATGGGACTAAGTCGTATTTTTAATCTAAGTATAGGAGTGCGGTTATGAGTAAGGAGTACAGAATTATATTGCTTCTGTCAGCGATAGCGGTCCTAATGACATCTTGTCACTTCAAAAAGGACGAGGTTGTGGACTTCACGGACTTGGAGACGGCTCAGAACCTTAAGTTCAAGGTCATCGGCATGCATGAGACAGACTTGAGTGAAGGCCTACCCTACGACTGTTACCTGCCCGGAGGAACGCGGGTGAGTGAATATACGGATGAGGAGATTAGTGGATTAGAGGATGAGGGGGTTAGTGGTCCGCGTAAGGCACCTATGACGAACAGCGTCACCGCCACCGCCATCATTCAGGAATTACTCAAGCACGGCCATCAAGACGAAGTCATTGAGATAGTCGGTACCTACCCTTCCATAGACAGCGAAGGCAACGAAATAACGCTTTCCGGTAAGGTGATCCTGCCCAAAGGGCAAAAACCCAAACGTCTGATTCTCGTCAGCCATTACACCATCGGTTCGAATGCCGAAGCACCGAGTAACTGCTTCTCGCTCGAAGGCGTCCTCTCTACCATGGGCTACGGGCTCATCATCCCCGACTACCGCGGCTACGGCGTCACGGTGCATGAGTTCCATCCTTACCTCGTCATGCTTGAGACCGCTTTCAATGTTACCGACATGTATTTCGCAGTCAAGGAGTGGCTCAACGCCGTAGGCATGGCACCCGAATACGATGGCATCTACCTCATGGGTTACAGCCAGGGAGGTGCCACAACGATGGCAGTGGAGTACTTGATCGAAATGGCGTACAGCGAGCCTAACGATTCGCTCTATATACCCGTCCATCGTGTGTTTGCCGGTGGGGGACCATACGACATCAAAGCTACTTTCGAACGCTTCATCACCACCGACGTGGCGAGTTATCCGGTGGCCGTGCCTTTGGTGCTCCAAGGCATGATTCTCGGTAATAATCTGGATATCAAGATTGAAGACTTCATGCAACCCTGGCTCTGCAAACATATGGACGACTGGATCAACTGCAAACGGTACACCACCGGACAGATGAATGCACTCATCGGCACGCATGTGACGCATGAACTATTGACCGAAGAGGCCATGCAGCAGACTTCGGAGAAAGTGGCGGAACTGTACAAAGCGATGACCGAGAACTCGCTGGTGTCCCATAACTGGATTCCGCAGGCGTCCGTTTATATCATGCATTCGATGGACGATGAGACCGTTCCGTACTCCAATGCCACCAGCGCCAAGACCAAATGGCAGGGAGCGAACATAACGTATAACTTCGGACACTACGGCAAACATGCCATGACCTGCGTGCGCTTTATCGGTTCCGTCCAAGCCCTCATCGAAGAGGAAGAAAAAGAAAGGGGGCAGTATGAATAGTCTGTCAGTGAAACGGTCTGTCAGTGTAACGGTCTGTATTCTGTCAGCGTTAGCGGTCCTTCTGACCGCCTGTGACCCCGAAGCCAAATGGACGACGAAAGATGTCACTATCGACATGAATATGCAAACGGTTTCGGCGGGATTCATCGAGTGCAATTTCTCCACCAACAAAGAGGCGTATTACCTCATCGCCTGCCAGGAAGTGGACGAAGTACTGGATCCGGTCAAGATGCCCAAGCAGTTCATGACACTCGCCCTCGACTCCGCTTATGCCGAGTACCTCAACTGGCGCCAAAGACTGCTCAAAGCCGGAGAGTTTAACATCGCTCCTTTTGCCAGCCATGCCTTGCAGTACGGCGAGGTGAACCATAATTTCACCGGCCTTTGGTTCGAAACCGAATACTGGATATATGCCTTCGTGGTGGACCCCGTTGCGATGAAACCAGTCGGACCGCTCTACCTCCAAACAGTCAAAACGGAATACGAGAGTATCGTACCCCTCGGGTTCGACTACCGCGTCAAGGGTAACTGGGATTATATATACCCCATGGACAGTGCGAGTAAAACCATCAATACGCATTTCCCCTATGTCACCACCACGCGGGACAGCGCCGAACTGATGCAAGAACTCATGGCGACGGACAGCACCGGTTTCCTACTCTCTCCGCAAGAGTATTTCCTCTTGTGGCTGCTCAACCAGTCTGCTTTTCCGGAACAAGCGCATCCTCTCTACGGCGTCAACGTACGCGAGAACGACGGGATAATAGACGGCATCGAGTTCGAAGAAGGACACACCTATTACACTTTCATTGGCGGATTCGATTTCAGCATGCGCCAGAACACGCTGTATAAGTTCCAATGGGTAGGAGACACGACCAATCTCTATTTCTCCCGCGAAGATAATATCGCTTTGGAAGACTTGGAAATAGAATCAGAATCCGAAGAATGAAAATCTCCCTCTTTGTAGTCGGCAAGACGACTGACCCGCGCATCGCGTCGCTCATCGACGAGTATCAGCAACGACTCAAGCACTATATTCCATTTGAGTTGGTTGTTATCCCCGATTTGAAGAACGCCAAAGCGCTAACCGAAGAGCAGGTCAAGACCGCCGAAGGCGAAGCCATCCTGGCACGGCTCACTCCTTCCATGGAAGTCATCCTGCTCGACGAACACGGACGCGAGTTCCGCTCCATCGACTATGCCGAGTGGTTGCAAAAGAAGATGTCTTCCGGTCGTGACCTATGCCTTGTCATCGGCGGGCCTTACGGTTTCTCCAAAGCCGTATACGACCGTGCCGACGGCAAACTGTCCCTCTCGCAGATGACTTTCTCCCACCAGATGATACGAATAATGGCCATCGAGCAGATCTACCGCGCAATGACCATTCTTCGGGGTGAACCCTATCACCATGAGTAACGGTTAGGGGTTAGGGGTTAGCGGTTAGCGGACGCGAATTTTCATACCTATTTGCAGAATCTTCGTCTCCTTGATGCCGTTCAGAGCACAGAGTTTCTTAACCGTGGTACCGTATTTCTTGGCGATGCCGGAGAGCGTGTCGCCGCTACGAACGGTATGGAACTTACGCGCAGCCGCTTCGGCACGAGCCTGTTTCATCGCTTTGATACCGATCACGTACTCATCGGGGTTCTTTAACTGACCCGTCGTGAAATCCACCACATTAGCGGGGTTCATCGCTTCGCCCAAGTAACGGATCTCCCAATGCAAGTGACTGCCCGTCGAGCGACCTGTGTTACCGCCCAAGCCCAGTACATAACCCGCTTTCACCGGTTCATACTCATCCACCATCGGACGGCTGAGGTGACCATAGACGGTCTCCAATCCGTTGTCATGGCGTACCACTACGAAATAGCCGTACCCTCTCGGGTCCCAACCTACAATACGCACTTGACCCGACCATGCCGAACGAATACTGTCGCCTACCTGCACCTTGATGTCCGTACCCTTGTGCATGCGGTTCTTACGCCAGCCATACGGGCTCGTCACATAACCCGGAGCGGGTAACACGAATCCTGCCATCGGAATGCGCACGTCATCTTTGAGGCTGTCGAACATCGTGCCATACGGGTTTACTTTTTCATCCGTCCAGAGGAAATGATAGATACTGTCTGCAGGGTGATGGTTCATCAAGGTCGTATCCAACATGAACTGCGGAGCGATCTTATACACGACATCCCCGTCTTTGGTCTTCACCACGATCTTCTGCGGCAGCAAATCCAACTCGCAACCTAAAATCAAGGTGTCATGCGAGAAGAGCCCTGCCAGACACTCCGGCAGTTGGTTGCCACGCACGTCGATATCATCCAACTCATCCAACTCATCACCGCTGTCCACAGACGCACTGTCCAATGGTGCATGCTCCACTGCCGGCACGTCCTGTGCCTTACTCATTAATGGAAACAGCAGCAGTGAAAGCAGAAGCCACACAGATGTAATACGACGCATACGATACAAAGAATAACAAGGATGATACATATAGCGAGAAGCCATTTCTTCCAAGATGCCATGCCGGTTTTTACCTTCGGTAACTTAACCACAGGGAAAGCAACCTGCTCGGTGAGCGAACGACCGAAGAGCACCGAGATGAGGGCATCGGAGTTGACTGCCCAACCGTTGGCGTTGAGCACCGGAGCCAGGTTACGGCGACGTAACTTGAGCCATGCCATCACCATACTCGGACCGCTGATAAGCAGCAAGATAACGAAGAACAGCACAATGTACTGCCACCATGCAAAACCGCTCAGACCGTGTGCCACAGCCACCAGCGCCGAACCGATCATGCCTAATGCCATACCGATGGCAGCAAAGATTCCGGCGAACTTGGCGATGTCAAATGCCGGTGCTGCAGGGGCTTCCTTACCGTCCGCTTTCGCCTCGATCTTGGTCGTCACGTCGTTCATCACCGCCGCATCTTTCTCGGCAGCCGACTTATTGATCTTCGCCGTGATCCAGTCACCTAACTTACGGTACGGCGTCCAGAAAGCCTGCAATATAGAGATCGGGTTGTCAATGATCTTCGTCACCGAAGCGTCATAGTCATTGCCCGCATTATCATAGAAAACGGCATTCTTACCTACGCTCAGGTTCTTGACCTCACCTTGCGTCATGGCTGCCACGATCTGCATCTTCTTGCCTAATTTCTTCGACTCGCAGTCGCAGTAGATCAGGTAGATGCCCGACAACGGAGCCTGTACGTCATGTTTGGGCAGGTCGTTCACGCGCATGCACAGATGACACGCACGCTGGTCAATAATGAGCGTACCCGCCTGGAACGAAGCGATCGTCTCGTCCTTGCCGTCATAGAAATCGTCGAAGGTCACGTAGTTACGCAGCAAACGATAGAAATCGCGGTGCAGCAACAGCAATTTACGCAGCGGCATGAACTCTGCCTTCGCTGCATCCAGCGCCGCTGCATTCGCTCCTTCGGCAGCAGCCTTGGCTGCCTCGTACTCTGCAATCTGCTTGCCCATCTTGAGGAATTCTGCCTCTTTCATGCCGGGTTTCGGAGCGTCTTCGGCGATAACAGCGAGACCCAGTTTCTGCAGTTTCTCCTGCTCGAAATAAGCGGCATACTCCGCCTGTTTCTCCTTGTACGCTGCGATGACATCCGCCTCCAACGGTGCAGCCGGTATAGCCTGCTCCTCGATGGTCACAGCATCAATCGCTGCCTGCACGTCCGCCAAAGAGACTTTAGTTGTTGGCTCTTGGCTGTTAGCTATTTTCTCTGCCACCGCTTTTATCGCTTCGTCAGCGATGTTATCCAGTGCCAGCGAATCGCTCTGTTCCAGCAGCGTATCGGGGTTCTTGAGCGTCGCGCAGAGCCAGTCGGCGGTTGCGATCACTTCTTTTACACGTAGTTTACCGTCACCGTCTGTGTCCATCAGACTCAGTGAATCGGCACTGATCTCCAAGCCGTTCACCGGACAGGACAACACGGTCCACATTTTCTTATCCAACTCGCCCAGGTGACGAATATCCTCACCCGACTGAATGCGCACGCGGGACGTCCCGCCTACGTTGGCAAAAGTCCAATTGTATTTACCCATAATTGTTTGTTTATTATTTTGCGCTGCAAAATTACTAAAATTTTTTTACATGTGCAAGAAATATGAGAAAAAAATTTGAATGACTGACAAAATGGCAGTCGGTGAGGGTTTGGCGCGAGGTTTGTAATATAAGAGGTGAGACCGTTTCACTGTGAGAAGTGAGATGCGAGACAAGACTTATTAACTAAAATCACTTATAACTATGAATGCAACGAATCAAAACAATCAAAACGAAAACCTCAAAAAGTTCGCTATCAACTTATGCGAGCGGGCTCGAGAAGGTAAGTTGGACCCTGTGATCGGCAGGGACGACGAGATCAGGCGGGTGCTGCAGATCCTTTCGCGGCGAACGAAGAACAACCCTATCCTGATCGGTGAACCGGGTGTAGGTAAGACCGCTATAGCCGAAGGACTGGCGCATCGTATCGTGCGCGGTGACGTGCCGGAGAACCTGAAAAAGAAACAGATCTACTCCCTCGATATGGGAGCCCTCATTGCGGGTGCCAAATACCAGGGCGAGTTCGAAGAGCGTCTGAAAGGCGTGGTGAACGAAGTGGTGGCTGCCGCGGGTGAGATCATCCTTTTTATTGATGAGATCCACACGCTCGTAGGAGCCGGCAAATCCAGCGGAGCCATGGACGCGGCGAACATACTGAAACCTGCCTTGGCACGAGGTGACTTGCGGGCGATCGGTGCCACGACACTCGACGAGTACCAGAAGTATTTCGAAACCGACAAAGCACTGGAGCGTCGGTTCCAGAAAGTGATGGTTGATGAACCGGACGAGGCGGCTACGATATCCATCCTGCGTGGCCTCAAAGAGCGCTACGAGACGCATCACAAGGTGCGTATCAAGGACGATGCCATCATCTCTGCCGTTACGCTATCCGCACGCTATATCACCGACCGGTTCCTGCCCGATAAGGCCATCGACCTGATCGATGAAGCGGCTGCCAAACTACGTTTGGAGGTCGATTCGAAGCCCGAAGAGATAGATACGCTTGACCGTCAGATCAAACAACTGGAGATCGAACGCGAAGCCGTGCGTCGCGATAAAGACGACGCTAAGTTATCAGCGATCAGTACCCAGTTGTCAGAACTCAAAGCCAAATCGGACGAACTCAATGCCCGTTGGAACAAAGAAAAAGGGTACGTAGCGACGATACAGAACGAAAAAGCGCGTATTGAGACCTTGAAGCACCAAGCCGAAGTGGCAGAACGCGAAGGCGACTACGGCAAGGTAGCGGAGATACGCTATAGTCAGATCCCTGCGGCAGAAGCCAACATCAAAGCGGCACAGGACTCGCTGCACGCGATCAGTAATGAGGCACTCATCAAGGAAGAGGTCGATGAAGACGATATAGCCGAAGTAGTAGCCCGTTGGACGGGTATTCCGGTGGCAAAAATGATGCAATCGGAGCGCGACAAACTGCTGCACCTCGAAGAGGAACTGCATAAGCGTATCATCGGTCAAGACAAAGCCATCGAAGCCGTGAGCGATGCCATCCGTCGTTCCCGTGCCGGCCTGCAAGACCCCAAACGACCCATCGGCAGTTTCATCTTCTTAGGTACCACCGGTGTTGGTAAGACCGAGCTCGCAAAAGCACTCGCTGACTACCTGTTCGACGACGAAAACATGATCACGCGTATCGACATGAGCGAGTACCAGGAGAAATTCAGTGCCACCCGACTCATCGGTGCCCCTCCGGGATACGTGGGTTACGATGAGGGTGGTCAACTGACCGAAGCGATCCGACGCAAACCCTACTCTGTCGTGCTGTTCGACGAGATAGAGAAAGCCCATCCGGACGTGTTCAATGTCCTGCTGCAAGTGCTGGATGACGGTCGTCTGACCGATAACAAAGGGCGGGTAGTCAACTTCAAGAACACGCTCATCATCATGACCTCGAACCTGACGGAAGAGCAATTGCGTGCCTCGGTACGACCCGAGTTCATCAACCGTATTGACGAGATCATCCATTTCAGTGAGTTGAGCGAAGCCGATATCAAAGCCGTGGTGGGTCTCCAAGTGAGCCGCATCCATAAGATGCTCGAAGAGCAAGGAATCGACTTGCGCGTGACAGACGATGCGATCGACTATATCGCCAAGGAAGGTTACGACCCGCAGTTCGGTGCGCGACCCGTCAAACGGGCATTGCAACGACTCGTCCTCAACGAACTGAGCAAGTCCATCATCGGCGGCAAGGTCGATCAGAAGAAACCGGTCATCGTAGAACTCCGCGACGGCGAACTTCGCTTTAGGAACTAAAGCAGAACTCCATTAGGAGTAGTTCAGAAATAAAAAAAAGAGCGCTTCGGCGCTTTTTTTTTGCATATATCAAAAAAAAGCAGTAATTTTGCGGCGTTTTTTGATAGGATGCAACGAAAAGCAGTCATATTTGGTGCGTTAGGAGTGCTGATGGTGCTCCTTTTCGGGCTGGATGTATGCAGCGGCAGCATGTGGTTATGGCCGTTCGGAGAGCTCAGTACGATGGAGCAGAATATCCTGCATGCGATCCGTCTTCCCAAAGCGGTGACGGCTATCATGGCCGGTGCAGCACTATCCGTTTCGGGTCTTATCATGCAGACTCTTTTCCGCAACCCCTTAGCAGGACCATACACACTCGGTGTCAGTTCCGGTGCCAGCTTGGGCGTAGCGCTGATGACGATGCTGTCCGGGGTTAGCGGGTTAGTGGTTAGTGGATTAGGGGTTAGTTTGCCGCTATCGGCATGCATCGGGGCAACGATGGTGCTGCTGTTGGTGCTGGCGGTGAGCAGGAAAGTGCATAATAACGTGAGCCTGTTGATCGTCGGTATGATGTTCGGTTCGATAGCCGGTGCATTAGTGAGCCTGCTGCAGAACTTCGCGAACCCCGATGCGCTCAAGCTCTTCATCGTCTGGACGCTTGGCAGCCTGAGCAGCGTCAGCTGGAGCGACATGCAGATGATGGTGCCGATCCTGCTTCTCGGAACGCTGTTCGTCTTGTTGGCACTCAAGCCGCTGAACGGTCTGCTCTTGGGTGAAGACTACGCACGCGGGCTCGGGATACATGTTGCGCGTACGCGAGTATATATTGTGTTGGCAACGGGCTTGCTGGCAGGCGGTGTAACGGCTTTCTGCGGTCCGATAGCGTTTATCGGCGTAGCCGTTCCGCATATTGCACGGGGCATCTTCCGGACCTCTAACCACCGCGTCACTATTCCTGCCTGTGCCCTTATCGGTGCCTGCCTGCTGCTCGTTTGCGACGTGCTCTGCTCGTTGGCTGTTTACCCGCTGCCGATCAGCACGGTGAGCGCATTGTTTGGCGCCCCGATCATCATTTGGATAATACTTAAAAACAAATAATAATGTCTGTACATGTTCAGAATTCGCGGATGACGACCGCTAAACTGCGTCAAATGAAAGCTAATGGCGAGAAAATCGCCATGCTGACGAGTTATGATTTTACGCTTGCTTCGTTGGTTGATGAAGCGGGTATTGATATGCTCCTTGTGGGCGACAGCGCGAGCAACGTCGTTTGCGGTAACGGCACCACCCTACCCATCACGGTTGATGAGATGATCCTCCTTACCAAAGGCGTCGTTCGTGCAGCACAGCACGCGCTGGTCGTATGCGACATGCCGTTCGGCAGTTATCAGGTGAGCGAAGAGGATGCAGTACGCAGTGCCATCAAGATCCTCAAAGAGAGCGGATGCGATGCCGTCAAACTGGAAGGCGGCGAAGAGATACTGCCTGCTATCCGGCATATGATTCAGGCAGGTGTACCCGTGATGGGTCATCTCGGTCTGACCCCGCAGAGCGTGAACCAATTCGGCGGTTACGGGTTGCGTGCCAAAGAAGAAGCCGAAGCGGAGAAACTGCTGCATGATGCCAAGCTCTTGGACGAAGCAGGCTGTTTCTCGATTGTACTGGAGAAGATTCCTGCTGCGTTGGCAGAGCGCGTGACCAAGGCTGTCTCTTGTCCCGTCATCGGTATCGGAGCCGGTAACGGATGTGACGGTCAGGTGCTGGTGCTGCATGACATGCTGGGCCTCAACCAAGGATTCAAACCCAAGTTCTTGCGCCATTTCGCTAAGTTAGCCGACACCGTGAAGGGTGCCGTGAGCGATTATATCAGTGCCGTAAAAGAAAGCAGCTTCCCTTCGAATGAGGAAAGCTACTAATAAGGGTTAGGGGGTTAGTGGATTAGTGGTTAGTGGTTAGAGGGTTATGCCATAACGCCGCGAACCAAATCCGCTATCTCGTCCATATACTTATTTCCGGTCTCGGGATTAACAGGCAGTGCACCGAAGTCCATCGTGATGAAGGGGTGCATGCTATTGGACGTCACCAGTTTGAGGTCCTTACGTCCCGGCCTTACTTCCATGATCTCCGAGAAGGGGATGATGATGCCTTGCCAGTAGAGCATTCCAGTCTCG
>Ga0310690_10005875_pt1 | contig 16410 bp, 9 predicted proteins | sample AusTroGonzalo_MG_2_FD_207661 | JGI IMG/M metagenome (GOLD analysis project Ga0310690, IMG submission 207661) | Bovine rumen microbial communities from tropical cattle in Woodstock, Queensland, Australia - Gonzalo_04 (v2) (version 2) | ecosystem: Host-associated > Mammals > Digestive system >... | reverse complement strand
CATGGGCTGATCCCGAGACGGGTTGCAGTGCCGAGACCTGGGGACGAGCCGAAGGATGGTACGTAATGGCGCTGTGCGACGTGCTTGAACTCATGCCTGCAGGCCGCCCTGAACGGACTGAACTGGCAGCCATTCTCCGGCGCGTGATGGAAGCACTGATGGCGGTACAGGACCGGAATACACATCTTTGGTACCAGGTGCCGGACAAACAGACGGAAGAGGGCAATTATCTCGAATCAACCTGCTCCGCCATGTATGCCTACGCTATGGCGAAAGGCGTGCGCATCGGCGTGCTGCCCGAATCCTACCGCGACGAAGCCAAGAGCGTGATTGATGGGCTCAGGACGAACAAGCTGCGCACCAACGAGGACGGCACATTGAGCCTCATTGACTGCTGCGCTGTGGCCGGACTCGGAGGTGATCCGTTCCGCGACGGCACATACAACTATTATATACACGAGCGCATACGCGACGATGACCCGAAGGGCGTCGCACCTCTTATCCTCGCGTGTATTGAATTAAGCAAATATTAATTTTTAAATAACAATATCATGATGAAACGATTGTTTTACATTTTAGCCGTAGTGTTACTGCCGATGATGGTGCAAGCCGAGGTGGTAACAGGACAAGTAACGGACTCCAACGGCGAACCCATCATCGGTGCAAACGTGGTAGTCAAAGGTACTACAAACGGTACAATCACCGATTTTGACGGCAACTACTCGATTGATGTTCCGGAGAATGCGACTCTGGTATTCTCGTATCTGGGTATGACCTCCCAGGAGATCCCGGTTACGAGCAACAGCATCTCCGTTGTACTGAAGGAGGATAACCAAGTACTGGACGAAGTAGTCGTAACCGGTTACGGCACAACCAAGAAACGTGACTTGGTAACGGCTGTCGGATCTGTAAGTGCAGACCAGTTGAAGGATGTTCCTGTAACATCAGCCAGCGAGGCGTTGCAAGGAAAGTTAGCCGGTGTATCAGTAACGACAACCGAAGGTAGTCCGGATGCTGATGTCAAGATCCGCGTGCGTGGTGGATCATCGCTCACACAAAGTAGTGACCCGTTGTACATAGTGGACGGTTTCCCTGTAAGCTCTATTTCCGACATCGCGCCGAGTGACATCGCTTCGATGGATGTCCTCAAAGGTGCTGCCGCTACTGCTATCTATGGTGCACAAGGTGCCAACGGCGTTATTATCATCACGACAAAAGACGTTGATGTGAATGATGATAAGCCGGTATTCCATGCGGATTATTCCGGTTATGTAGGATGGAAGCGCATGTCCAAGAAGTACGACATGATGAATAATCGTGAGTTCGTATTGATGCAGTACGAATATAATTACCTGAACCAAAGCAGCACGAAGAAGTTGTCAAGTACCTTCTATCAGTATTTTGATCCAAATATTGCTCGTGACGACAAGGGTAAAGTGGTTAGCGGTGCCACACCGACTCCGCTGACGGATATTTTAGATTATTGGGCCAATCAACCATACTATGATTGGCAACGCAAAACGTTTGGGCCGACTTGGGGAGAGAAGAAGGAGTCGGATGACCATCAAGGCTTTAACTCCAATCATTCGTTCTCTGTAAGTGGCGGTAACAAGGTAGCTCAATTCTCATTGTCATACAATCGTATTGACGATAAGGGTATTATGTACGGGTCAGATTATTCTCGCAACAATCTGGCTATTAAGACCAAATTCAAGCCTCTCAAGGATTTCACGCTCTCATTATCAGCTCGCTATAGCAATACCAATGTGCTGGGCGCAGGTTCAAATACAGCGGATGATTCCGGCTCAAAGTCTGAATCACGTGTACGCAACGCTGTTGCATACACTCCGTTAACGTTGTTCGCTAAAGATGATGCAGTGCTTGAAGATTATGATTCATTCGGTTCATTGTACGACCCGATTACCACGATTGATCATAATTATAAAAAGAAACGTGATGACAAGTGGCGCATTGAGGGATATGCAAGCTACAAATTCTTAAAGAAATTCACCTTACGAGTTGACTTGGGATACGAAGGTCGCTATCGTGACACAGGTCGTTTCTATGGTGCGACCACATACTATAGCCGTGAGGGCGAGGGATACTCCAATGCAGGTGGATTGAAAAACTTAGGGCACACGATTGTTACCGATGAACGGGATTCGAAGCTCCGCAATGTCAACAGTTTCACTTATGAAGACAAGTGGGGGAAGCATTCGTTCAAATGGGCTATATTCAATGAGCAACAGTGGAACAAGTCGTCTGAAGACATTATGTACGGTTATGGATATGACAAGACATATACCGGCAAGAATGTGTTTAACCGTTTGAATGACTGCCTAAACAAGAGTTATAAGAATCGGATTGGTGCAACCGATAACATGTTATCCTTCTTTACTCGCGTAGATTATAACTATGCAGGCAGATATTTAGTAATGGCTACATTCCGTGCTGACTGTTCAACCCGTTTTACTAAGCAAAACCAATGGGGCTACTTCCCCGCAGTTGGTGTGGCTTGGCGTATGTCTGACGAGCCTTGGATGGAAGGCGCTTCGAACTGGTTAAGCAATTTGAAACTGCGTTTTGACTATGGTATGGTGGGTAACAACAATGTGGAGACGGGCTATCTGTTCTACGATTATGCTACGGCTGACGAGAGCTATATGAATGGTTTCTCCGGTACGATGATTAAAGATGGAGGAGACGAAAATATCTCGGCGAATCCGAATCTTAAATGGGAAACAACTATCACTCGTGACCTGGGTATCGACTTCGGCTTCTTCAATGAGCGCTTGACCGGTGTGATTGACCTATATTGGAATAATACCAAGGATCTTATTATTAAGTACAGAACATCCCTCGGTGGTTACAACTATCAATATCGCAATATCGGTTCAACAAGAAACCGTGGTATTGAGTTTTCGCTCAGAGGCGTTGTGCTGGATAATAAATCGAAAAGTTTAAACTATGGTTTGACGATTGATGCCAATATCTCATTCAACCAAAATGCAGTAACCGATTTGGGTGGGATGGATAGTTATCCTATCGCTACCAAGTGCTTCAGCAGCAACTATAAGAACACCGATATGGAATTCTTGGCCAGACCTGGTGATGCAATCGGTACTATCTATGGCTACGTAAGCGACGGTTGGTACACTCCGGAAGACTTCGATCAAGTGAAGATTTCCTCTAATACGGGTGTCGAATGGACCAAAAACGGTGAGAAAGTACAGAGCTTTAAGAATGAGTATGTGCGCCCAGGATCTATGAAATACAAAGACCTGAATGGTGATGGCATTATTGACGAAAATGATCGTACCGCAATCGGAAATACACTGCCGTTGTTCACCGGAGGTTTCGCTCTTTCTGCACACGTTGGTGGAGATGCTTGGGGTGACGTTGATTTCTCAGCGAATTTCTCCTATAGCTATGGAAATAAAGTCTTGAATCTTTCAGCTCTGGATTATACCACCATCTTCGAGAAGACGAAGTTGCGTAACTTGACGTCCGATGTAGCATATGGTAAGCGTTACTCACTCTTCGATGCAAACGGAAACTTTATTCCTGAAGGCTTTGGTAACGGGAAGACTATTAAAGGAGCAGATTATTCGCAGATGTCTGCCGCTCTGGCAGAGGCCAACGCGGGTGCAGCTGTGGCTAATCCTATTTGCAGCAATATTGCTATGACGGATAAGAACGTCGAGGATGGTTCATACCTGCGCTTGAATAATTTAACAGTCGGATATTCTCTCCCGCAGCGCTGGATATCGAAGGCTAAGATGACCAAAGCGCGTATCTTCTTCCAGGCAACGAATGTGTTCTGCGCAACCAAATATTCAGGCGCAGATCCTGAGGTGGATACACGTTCGAAGATTAACCCGCTTGCTATCGGCGTGGACTTCTCCGCTTACCCAAAAGCAACCGGATTTAACATTGGTGCTAATATATCTTTCTAAACTGACTAATATAATCTTTTAACAGAAAAGAGTTATGAAAACGAGTAAATATATAGTCCTGATGGCTGTAATGGTATGTGCAGCCTCATGCAAGGATTTCTTTGAGCCCGTTTCTCCGTCCGCAATGGATAAGGAATATGTGTTCCAGAGTCCAGTTCGAACAGGGAACGCCATTGAGGCCATCTACCATCTTTTCGGTGAGGACAACAGCTATCGAAATCGTCTGATATGTGGTTATCAGGGTCTCAACACGGATATTGAGCGTAGTACAAAGGATCAAGATTTTACCTTGTATAGTATGACCCCATCTTCTGCCAATCTGAGTAAGAATGATGGTAAAGATATTTGGGGATATATCAATGCGATGGTTGAGCGCTCCAACAATGCCATAGAGGGTATTGAACAGTACGGAAATTTGGAGGATCCGCTGGTAAGATATTATCTGGGTGAGGCATATTGCTTGCGCGCATTCGCGTACTTGGAGTTGACCAAATACTGGGGTGATGTACCGATTCGTTTCGTAAGTTTGGAAAAGGATCCCAACGGCATCAAAATCCCCAAGGGTGACAGAAATGAGATTTATGCTCACCTGCGCGAAGACCTCAAAAAAGCCGCAACGTTGCTTCCATGGTCTGAAGATTGCCCGTCTGTAGCGCAGTACAAGACAACCCGCCCGAGCAAAGCACTTGCATATGCTCTGCTCGCACGTAACAACCTCACCTACGCAGGTTGGGCTCTACGCGCAGACGTAAATGATATCCGCTTGAATACGCCCGACGACGCTCTGCGTGCCCAGTTGTATGAAGAGACAATGTGGGCTTGCGCGGAAGTAATCAAACATGAGGGCTCGTATAAACTGCTGGATGATTATGCACAAATCTTCAAGAACCTCTGTGCCGATGTCGAAGATTATCGAACCTCTGAGTTCATCTGGGAGATTCCGTTTGCTAACGGAACACGCGGTCAATTCATGAACTATAATACAGCCAAGGGCGATAAATGTCTGGGCGTACTGAAGAATAACGTGAGTGGTTCTACCAACTCGTGCCAGACCGTAGTGCCTACGTTTATCTATGATTTCGAGGCAGGTGACAAGCGTCGTGACGTAACCGTCCTGCCGTACGTATGGGTTTCCTCTCCGGGTCTTGGTAAGGGTAACTTCTCTGAAAAAGATACTGCTTTTGTAGAAGCTGCTATGCCGGGTATTGCTGGCACCGAAACTCGCTTGTGGCAGAAGAGCCAGAGTATCAGTTCCTTCTTCCTTGGGAAATACCGTATTGAATGGATGGTTCGCGACAGACAAAGTAATGACGATGGAATCAACTATCCGATTGTTCGTTATGCGGATGTAGCCCTCATGTTCTGCGAAGCAGCCATCGGCGGTATAACGAAAACAGCGGTTAGCAATACAACCGGTCTGGATCCGCAGGTTCAGTTCGATCTCATTCGTGATCGTGCCGGATTAGCAAGCAAACCGCTCAATATGGAAAATCTGATGCAAGAACGTGCCTTTGAGTTCTGCGGTGAGTATATCCGCAAGTACGATCTGATGCGTTGGGGCAGGTTAACCTCCAATCTCATTGCCACAATGAAACGCTTGGAGGCACTCGACGCACATACAGGCGAGTTCGCCAACACCAGCGATAGTATCTATTATCGCTTCAAGATGAACAACGAATACCTGAATCCGAAGTCGTCAGTGAAGAATGCTTATGAGATAATTGATGTGTGGGGCTTGCGTAAGGGGGAAGTAGGGCGTCCTGCCGGATTTGATAAAAGCGCCGGATGGGTTGCCAAGAGCGTGTTTGGCGATCAGGAAGAAGGCGATCACGTCATCGGTCCAAAATCCAACTATCGCCTCTACGACAATGAGAAAACACTTCCGTTGCGTCACTATTATCCCATTTTCTTGACGAACATCGGTACATCCAATGGTGCATTGTGGAACGACTATAATTACTAATAATGTATAAAATCACATACACAGGTTTACTTAGCCTCTGCCTTCTGGCAGGGGCTGGGTGCACCAAGCCCTCTCAACAGGAACCAATCCCTCAGCAGGAAGCGAGAGCTTTCCCGGAAGCCCAAGGTGGAGGTGTAAACGCATCTGGAGGAAGGAACGGAGTTGTGTACTTCGTGACATCACTTGAGGATGACGCAAATGAAGCCGGGACATTGCGGTATGCATTAAAGCAGTCAACGACGCGCATGATACTTTTCAAAGTGGCTGGTCAGATTAATCTCAAAAGTGAGTTGAGAATAAAAAATGGCAACGTTACTATCGCAGGCCAGTCTGCCCCAGGGGATGGAATATGTATTGCCGGCTATCCGGTTGTGGTAGAGGCTGATAATGTGATTATTCGTTTCTTGCGTTTCCGCATGGGAGACCAGAGCAAGGTGGAAGGTGATGCATTAACCTGTATCGGTCGAAAAAATGTCATCATTGAGCACTGCTCCTTTTCTTGGAGCACGGATGAGTGTGTCAGTTGCTATGGTAACACGGACTTTACGCTCCAGTACTGTTTCATCACCGAGAGTCTTCGAACCTCCGTTCATGACAAAGGCGCACATGGCTATGGTGGCATATGGGGAGGTACGAATGCCTCATTCCATCACAACCTGCTGGCGCACCATGACAGCCGTAATCCGCGCTTCGACCATTCGTACGTCAATAATAGTTGCTTCGGACCTGTTGACTACGTCAATAATGTTATCTTTAACTGGGGCGGCAATTCGGCATACGGAGGCGAAGGGTATGATCAGGTCAGAAAGATCAATATGGTCAATAATTACTATAAATACGGCCCTGCTACCAGCAAAAAGACACGTGTCGTTGACCCCACTGTCAGTTGCTCATACTGCTCAAACGGACACACATTGATTCCTGGTATGTTCTGGCTCTCCGGCAACTATATGTATGGTTCCTCGGAGGTAACAAACGACAACTGGAAAGGCTCTACCCAAACAGGCAGTGATGTCAAGGCTACGGCACGTTGGACGGATGGTCTGACCACTCTATCCGCAGAGCAAACAGCAGAACAAGCCTATGAGACCGTATTGGAAAAAGCAGGCTGCTCGCTACATAGAGATGCAGTGGATTTGCGTATTGTGGATGATGTGCGCAATGGCATTGTTCGAAATGGAGTGGCTGTCACATCTGGTACGATTACGGGCAGTGTGAAGCCTAAAACAGGAGAGATAAGCAAAGGCGGGCTAATTGATACCCCCTCCGATGTCGGTGGGTACCCAACGCTACAGAGCGGTTCCTTGCCTACCGATTCCGATGGTGACGGCATCCCCGATGAGTGGGAACTGGCTAATAACTTGAACCCGCAATCCTACTCTGATGGAAAGGCAACAACATTAAGTGCTCCTTACACTAATCTTGAGGTGTACCTCAACAGTTTGGTACAACATTTGTACTGATTAATGTGAAATACAAAATTGTGCAATAATGAAACGATTTATTCTCTACCTGATGGCACTTCTGACGGTTGCGGCCTACGCGCAGAACCCCTACGACAAGTACTATACCAACCTGCCCTGCGCCGTGGAGCACGTGCAGCCGGTAGTCGTCCCTGACTATACGGTTACGCTTACCGACTTTGGCGCAGTGGGAGACGGTGTGACGGATAATACCGAAGCATTTGCTAATGCGCTTAAGCACTTGAAAAAACAAGGTGGCGGACACCTCATCGTCCCTGATGGCAAGTGGCTGACAGGCCCCATCAAGCTCGTCAGCAACCTCGATCTGCATCTTGCAGACAATGCTGTCATCTTAGGCTCGACCAACAAGGAGCTCTATGTGCAGAAGAGCGATTCGCTGCGCGATGGTAGCAAGAAGTGCCACGCACTCATCTACGGCTCCAAGCTGGAGAACGTGTCCATCACCGGTCACGGCACCATCGATGGGCAAGGTATCTACTGGCGGCCTATCAAGCAGAAGAAAGTGGATGAATCCATATGGAACGAAGTGCTTGCCATGGGCGGCGTGGTGCAAGCCGACGGCAATAGCAAGAACTGGAAGATCTGGTACCCGTTCAATCTCAATAAGGATCTCAATATCCCCAATATAGCGTCGGATGCTATCACGCAGGAGAAGATGCGTCCGCACCTGGTGAACATCACCGATTCTCGGAACCTGCTCATGGAGAACGTGCACCTGCTCAACTCACCCAAGTTCCACTTCGTGCCTACGCGCATTCAGAACCTTATCATCGATGGTGTGAACATCCGCTGCCCGCACTGGGCACAGAACGGTGACGCCATGGATCCCGGTAATGTTCAGGTGGCACTCATCGTCAATTGCAACATCTCCTGCGGAGACGACGGCATCTGTATGAAAGGCGGCGTGGGAGAGAAAGGCGTTGATGCGGGTCCGCAACGCGACTTCCTCATCTGCAACGATACCGTTTACCGCGCACACGGCGGATTTGTCATCGGTTCCGAGTTCAGCGGCGGTATGCAGCGGCTCGTTGTCAAGGACTGCCGCTTCGAAGGGACAGACATCGGCTGCCGCTTCAAGTCAGCTCCGGGACGTGGTGGCTGGTGCGAGGATATATACTGCTACGATATCATCATGAAGGATATCATCGAATCCGCCTTCCTCATCCAGTCAGGCTATGCTGACCGCGGAGCAGGAGTCAGCGCCACCGACAAGGATAACAAGGAAGCCTTCTTCCCCGACTGGTCAAACATCACCTTCCGCAACATAACCTGCATCGGTTCCAAACAAGCCGTGGATATCCAGGGACTCAAGGGAAAACCTGTACACGACGTCCTGTTTGAGCAGGTAACTATCATCGGTAACAAGAACGGTGTCAAAATGGAATGGGCGGAGAACATCAAGTTCGTCAACTGTAATATCAACCCCAAACCCATGCCGATTACGGACTACAAGAAAATCAAAAACGTTTTGTATAATGGCAAAGACCCCGATGCCGCAGAATAAAAGCAATCTTTGTATTAAGAAAAGAAAAATGTGGCGGTCGGCTGCTGATGCAGCCTGAGTCTAATCGTCTATCGGCCTCTCACAAACAAGCTTGCAGAGCTCGATTGCCACTCTGCCTCCCGGCCGACTCCGATGAGTCGCCCGCCCGCCTTACAAAAATTGCTGCGCACAAAAATACCAAAAATATTCGTTGGTCAAAGGTTACGATGACTAAAAGAATACGATGACAAAATTAGACGATTAAATGGCATATAGTATGGATGATAAGAGTGACAACAAGAAGGTTATACGTCAGGTAGCCGAGCCCAAGCGACAGGAGTTGATACAAGCGTGCTATGGTATAATAGGTTGTATGCAGGAGGTGCACAACAATCTGGGTGCCGGCCTACCGGAGTATATTTATCAAGAGGCCTTGGCTGTCGAACTGCTGTCCAATGGTTACTCGATACATAAAGAGCAGGAGTATCATCCGTTGTACAAAGGGCAGGAACTGAAGTCTTATCTTAAGATGGATTTGGTCGTTGAAAGTAACGTGGGTAACATAATAGTCGAATGCAAGGCAATCAGCCAACTGACTGAACGCGAGCACTATCAGACATTCGGCTATCTGCGCGGAACAGGTTGGCAGGCAGCCATATTGGTCAATTTCGGCACTCACCCGAAAGCACAGATCGAGCGCTATCATAACAACAACGGAACAATAGAAGTATTTTAACGCATTGCCACCCGCATGGATTTTTGGCATTTTTGTGCGAAGCAGTTTTTGTGAGCAGCCGGTTGCCGGGCTATCAAGGCCGGCAACCGAATCGGAAGACTATTTAGGCGGGCACGATGCTTGCATCTGGGCGCGGCTGAATAGGCTTACGATTAAGGCCGCATCAGCGGACAATGGCTGCGTATTTTTGATTTAATAATACCATACTGATATACTAATCTGATATCTATGAACAAATTCTTTCCAACTATCTGCGCGGCGCTGATCATGACCGCCTGCGCCACCAAGCCGGTGTACCAAATAACCAAGCAGTCGGACATTGACTGCCTGACCCGCTCGGCATCGTTCGAAATGCCGTGCATCAAGCTGCCGCAGTTCCCCGACCGCACCTTCAATGTGATTGACTACGGAGCCGATCCCACGAGCTTCTCGCTTTCCACCGAGGCTATCCAGCGCGCTATTGACGACTGCACGGCACAAGGCGGCGGCACGGTCGTTATCCCCGAAGGCATATACTCCACCGGACCGATTACCTTACGCTCCAACGTGCGTCTGTACACGGAACCCAACTGCTTCGTGCTCTTCAGCCACGACTTTGACTTGTACGAGATTCTGGACATCTGGTTCGAAGGCTTACCTACCAAGCGCTGCACCAGCCCGCTCAACGCCCTGAACTCCGAGAACATAGCCATCACCGGTCATGGCACCTTCAACGGCAACGGTGACTGGTGGCGACCTGTCAAGAAAGCCAAGATGACGGACACACAGTGGAAAAACCATCTCAAGGAGAAAGGCGGCATCGTCACGGAGAAGAACATATGGTATCCGGACTCAGGTTCGGTCATTGCCCAGACCTACTGCATCGATCAGAACGTACCTGTCATCACCGATGAGGCACTCTGGCCGCAGGTCAAGTCGTTCCTTCGTCCTGTATTGCTGCATTTTGTCGGATGCAAGAACATCCTGCTGGAAGGCGTGACTTTCGAGAACTCCCCTGCATGGAATATACACCCCTTGGGCTGCGAGAATATGGTTGTCAACAACGTCACCATCCGTAACCCGTGGTACAGCCAGAACGGTGACGGCATCGATGTGGAATCCTGCAAGAACGTGGTGATTGCCAACTCCTCCTTCGATGTGGGCGACGATGCCATCTGCATGAAGTCCGGCAAGGACAAACCCGGACGGGACCGCGGCATACCTACCGAGAATGTCGTGGTGGACAACTGCGTGGTCTATCATGGTCATGGCGGTTTCGTCTGCGGGTCGGAGATGTCCGGTGGCATAAAGAACGTCGAGGTACGCAACAACCTCTATATCGGTACGGATGTCGGACTGCGCTTCAAATCCACACGCGGACGCGGTGGCGTGGTTGAGAACATCTTTATCCGCGATGTCAACATGGTCAACATCCCCAACGAAGGATTGCTCTTTGATCTCTTCTACGGTGGCAAAGGCTCCGGTGAAGAGACTGAAGAGGAGATTGCTGCACGCATGAATGCCGAAGCACCCGCTGTGAGCGAAGAGACGCCTGCTTTCAGGAATATCGTTATCGAGAACGTCACCGGAAGCAACATCCAGCGCGCCATCTATTTCAACGGCTTGCCGGAGATGAAGATTCAGAACGTTACACTCCGCGATATAGTCATCACCTCCACCTATGGCGCACTCTTCCGCCAGACGGACGGACTGACTATCAAAGACGTACTCATCTCACCTGCCGAAGGCGAAGCTTTCACCTTTGCCCCAACTGTTGAGAATGTCAAGATCAACTGATCTAATAGTGAAGCGGTCTGTCTTCTGTCAGTGCAGCGGTCTGTTTTCTGTCAGCATAGCGGTCTGGCTACTCACGGGCTGTAGTCCGCGGGTAGCCACATCGTTCTGGCGTATCGGCACGCTTACCGACTCAGCCCGCGCAGGTTATGCCGTCTTGCACGAAGGCCGAAAAGTACGCCACTGCTACCCCGTCACCGAATGGACGGACACAGCCAGTCTTCAAATCTTGAAATCTTCAAATGGCAAATCGAATGATACGTATCATTCTTTCCATCACCACGGCGTGGCGGTCGAGAGCGAACAGATGGCCTACCGCATCTATTTCGACAAGAAGCAGACCATTGACATCTATTGCAAGCGCACACCACGGCTGGAGTTAGCCACCTCCTATTGGTATCCCGACGACAGCCTGCTTGCTTTAGGCTACGGTGACGACATCCTTCGTGTATCGGGCACAGTTGGTGTCGGCTCGGTGAAGTATTGGGATACCCGCTCACCGCTAAACGCTAAACGCTCACCGTTACGACATATCGAACCGGTAGCCGAACGCTCTCAGCGTATAGTCCGGCAGTCGCGCAACAAGGCCACCGTCGAAGTGGCGGTCAAGGGCTGGCAACCAAACAAACCTCTAACAGGCGAAGCCGATAAACCTATTGACATGTCCGTGCAATACACGCTTTGTGCAGGACATCGCGACATGCGCTGCGACGTCACCCTCTCCCACCCCGTCCATGGTCTATGCACCGGCGTCCAATCCATCCCTAATAAAGGCCAACAGCTAATGGCTAATAGCCAATGGCTAAGCGAGCAATTGCCGAATGGCACATTGCTCGCTTCCTGGGGTACGGACTGGCCCGTGAATGACACGGTCAAGTATGCCAAAGAGACGGTAGGTCTGGCAGTGTTCATCCCCAAGGAATACGCCGGCGAACTCGTGCACGACCAATCCAACAGCCTCTGTCTGCTCAATCTAACAGGCGAAGCCGTTCCAACAGCGAAGCGTTCTAACAGCGCAGCGCTCCAACAGCCCGAAGGGCGGTCTTACCACGCGCATTTCTACCTGACCTGTGTCGGAGCTACCAAAGAGGACAAACCGGTAGCCACCAATGCTGCAGAGTGGACTGACTACCTGCACCGCTGGGCTGCCACACTGAAATAATAATGGGTGATATGGGGTCCCCAAAGAAACCAGCGTAGCGTTTCGAATGGGGTGTCAGAGCGGAGGCACGCGTCGCCTTTATTGCGCCAAGCGCAATCCGATGCGACTGCGTTGCCGAACGCGCAGGGTGGCATTTTTCGTCAAATAGGTGCAATAATTCGCCTATGTGCGCACGAGATTTGCAAAAGCAAAATAATTTTACTACCTTTGTACTCGATTTTGTAAGCAAAACAAAATTTTACAATAGTATTAACAATCAAAATTTAACAATCATGAAAAAAATCTTCCTCTTCGCAGCTGCTATCGTTGCAGCAATGACAGTTAACGCAGCCGACAAAGTTTGGAACTTTACTGATTTCACAGCAGATAACGTTCCTACATTCACGGTAGGTGATGGTGTAACTCCTGACGTAGTAGTAGCAGACGAGTTGTATGTTTATGGCAATGCCAAAGACAAAGCTTGGGCTATGGATTTCGATCAGTCACCGAAGTATTTCATTGATTTCCTCACCGTTGAAGATCAAAACGAAAATAAAAAATTGACTCGTCTGAAATCAGGTGGTGCAGGTTCTGTAAAAGACGGCAAAATCAAAGGTGCTATTGCTTTCAAAGTAGCTGGTGCATCCTTTATCCAGATTGCTGCTGTTTCATCCAGCGGTTCTGAAACGCGTAAAATGCAGATCTTGAACGCAGCCGGCGAGGAGCTTGAAAGCTTCAAGTTTGATGGTAACGTAGGTAAGAAAGTGGATGGCGAAATCGTTGATCCTGCATTCTCGTATGAGTACGAAGGTCCGGCTACTACAATTTACATTGTATCAGCTGAGACTGCCGAGGGTGATGATTCATATAAAGCAGGCGGTATCAACTACTATAAGATTGCGGCTACTAATGTAGCACCTTGGAATGGCGAGACTGCCGTTGAGAACACCAACGCTGCAGTTAAGGCTCAGAAGGTTATCCGCAACGGTCAGGTAGTGATCATGCGTAACGGCGTTGCCTACACAGTTCTTGGTTCGATTGCCGAGTAATTCTCTGACTCCTTCGTGCTCCCTGTAGCACGAGTGGAATACAAGATTCCAAATCACAAAAAGTCCCGTTTGGTCATCACCAAGCGGGACTTTTCATTATCAACTTTCAACTCTCAACGCTCAACTGCCCTTAAAGTTCTCAACCCTCAACTTTTAACTATCAACTATCATACTTCGCTCAACTCTCCATACGGCTTTAGCCGATCGTTCGAGGCTTGCCGAGATAAGAACTCTCATCCCTCAACGCTCATCCCTTTCACTCCCCTTTGAGAGGGGAGCCGGAGGGGTGTCCCTCCCTGTACTCCGTCGGTGTCTTGCCGGTGTTGGCCTTGAAGGATTTGGAGAAGTAACGGGGGTCACTGAAGCCGCAGGCATAAGCGACCTCTTTTGTTGCCAGATCGGTGGTCCGGAGCAGGTTGCACGCGTGCTTGATACGCGCCGCCTGCACGAAGTCCTTTGCCGACAGGTTGAACAGTTCGTGCATCTTCCTGTTCAACGACGAGCGGCTCATGCGTGTCACCTTGGCGATATCGTCAATCGACATGTTGTTGTCACCTATGTGCTGCTCCATAAATACATGCAAGGTATTCAGGAACTTCTCATTCTCGCTCGTGTAGCCCGGCGCTAATATTTCCGGCACAGGTAGCGGCTCCGGCTGCCGGTCACTGACTGCTGACTGCGCGGGCTTACCGCCTTCTTGCGCGGTCGTTTGCCTTTGATCGCTGATGAGCAGGTACCGCTCCTGCAAGTCCAGATAGGCTTCCAGCGTTTCAGCACGCTGCTTGCGGTGGTAGTGCACACGCGTGGATTGGATGGTGATGGCTATGGCTATCAGCAGTAGCAGACCTATCTGCAATGCCCGTCCGGTCGTACTCTCCTGGAACGTAGGTGTCACGGTGATTCCGAGCCGTCGTGTGTTGTCCTGCCAATGCCCGTAAACATTCGTAGAGCGGACCTCAAACACATATTCACCCGGGTGCAGGTTGGCCAGAACGATGGCATCGGTTTTGGTGGGTGCATCCCATGGCTGGTCTTCTTCGCCACGCTCAAAGAAGCGCGTCGAATAGAGCACCGTACCGGTGTTGCGGTAATCGAGGGCGGAGTACATCAGTATCAAATCCCGTTCATCCGGACTGAGGGTTATCTGTTGGAGTTCATCCACGGCATAGTTCGGGTTCTTGTCACCGCAGCGGACCATGTCCAGAGCTATACGGATGGACTCGTTCTGGTGCTTGAGTTCGGATTTGTCCAGAACCAGCATGCCGGACGCCGGTGCGATGAGCACCCTGCCGTCAGGCAGCGCGATGGGCGGCACTTCGCCAAAGATCAGTCTGCCGTCGGTGCTGCTGCCGAAGAACGACTTGCCGTAATTGCAAATCTTGTCCACTCCCTCGCCCTGATTCATGTTTACATTGACTATGGTCAACGCCGTATTGCATTGCAGCAGCAGTTCATCTTCCGACCATGGGGCTATCTCATAGACCACGTCTGTTTCCAGACCGTCCTGCATCGTCAGGTTCTCCCATTGCAGTTTTTCTGCATGCAGGTCAGTGCCTTTCATCCTGTTGATGCCGCCGCCTTCCGTACCCGCATACAACCGGCCTTGGTGCATACTCAGGCACATCACGGCATTGCTGCTCAGTGACTGGGGATTGTTCGCTTCCCGCTGATGCCATCGTATACCCTTGGTATCCAGCACCATCAGTCCCGATGTGGAGGCTGCCAGCACCGAGCCGTCATCCGTTATCAGCAGGCGGCGGATGAATTTCTTCTCCGTCCCGGGAACGACTGTAAATTCCGACGGCTTATCGCTATTTGCAGATTCCTTGCTCACCCACAATCCGAATCCGTAGGTGGCGAGCCACAGGCGTCCGTCAGCACCCTGTTTGATATCATACACATTGCGCAGCTCGGGATAAGTCTGTACTCTGTCAGGCCGCAGGCCGGTCTGTGCTCTGTACTCTATAAGGCATCCCGGCTTGCAGCCGAGCAGGATGCGTCCGTCCGCAGTCTCGCATACCGAATAGACCATGTTGCCGAAATCAACGGGTTGCGGTTGTATCCGGCCCAGGCTGTCCACGTATCCGCGCAGATGGAGCGTGCTGTCATACACCATCAGTTGCTGCGTATTGCGGACGGCTGCCAATATATCACCGTTGCGCATCCGGTGCATGCACCGCACCTCTTCGCGGTTGATGCGCTCTCCGTGGGAAACGAGCGGAGTGGCGACATAGATGCCATGATCGTTGATGAGCCACAGGTTGTCCTGACGGTCCTTATACTCTGACCATATATTGCTCATCTTCAGATTGCCATACTGGCTGATTTTCTCTTTCGGACGTGCATAGTCGGGATTGAACGGCTGTTGCATCACCTCCCGTGCCGCTTTTTCTATGTCTGTGGGGAGCGTATCGAAGGTACATGTGCGCGTGTCAAACAGGAATATCCGGTCGTCGATGAGGCATAGCAGGTTATTGTCCTCGGTCAGACGCATGGTACGGATGCGGTCGCCGTGTATCGGCACTCCGTCACCGTGCTCGGGCTTGAATGTCACAAACCGGCTCCCGTCAAAGCGGTTGAGCCCGTTCCATGTGGCCACCCACATCATTCCGGTGCTGTCCTGGATGGCATGCGTTAGATGCCAGTGACTGAGCCCGTCGCTGTCGTCATAGAAGCGCAGGGAATATTCTTCTGCATGAATACCGGTGCAGACAACGAGTATGAATAGGAGTATAGTATATATGCTATGCTTCATGTGCATTTCTTTTGTATGGGTTAATAACGGCAACACGTTAGGGTTGCCCACCCGAAAAAGAACCTGTCAA
>Ga0310690_10005874_pt1 | contig 16410 bp, 14 predicted proteins | sample AusTroGonzalo_MG_2_FD_207661 | JGI IMG/M metagenome (GOLD analysis project Ga0310690, IMG submission 207661) | Bovine rumen microbial communities from tropical cattle in Woodstock, Queensland, Australia - Gonzalo_04 (v2) (version 2) | ecosystem: Host-associated > Mammals > Digestive system >... | reverse complement strand
AGGGTTAAAAGGTTGAAGAATTGAGAGAGAGGTTGTTGTGAAAGACAGAGGACAGAAGACAGAGAACAAAGGTTTCACGCTTATTGAGATGCTGGTGGTAATTGGCATCATAGCCGTCCTTTCGGGCGCGCTTATGATCGGTTTCGGTCGCGTGACGAAGGCCGCTCAGCGTGCCAAGGCGACGGAACTCGTCTCGCAGGTCGCGCAGGCGTTCGTGATCCTGCGCCAGCAGAAAAACAACTCATGGCCACCTGGGTTGACGGCGTTTGGCGGACTTGACGGACAGGGTAAAGGCATGGTCGTTGATGTGGCCAAGATTTTTGCCGGCGAAAACCTGTTGGCGATAGCCAAGGACTCAGCCGGCAACCCGAGCGGCATCAGCAAATTCGGAGTGGTAGACCCCTGGGCTGAGAGCGTCCTTAAGCGAAACCGTGACGCAAAGATCGACACAAAGGTGCCATCAGGAGGAACGGTGCAGGATCACATCATCTACTTCGCGGTGGACACGGACAGCGACGGGATTACCGAGGCGACTGTGGGCGGGCAGAATGTCTTGGTTCGTGCCGAGGCGATCGCATGGTGCGCTGGGGCTGACGGGAAGATCGCGCCGTACACGCAGCGTGGCCGCTCCGACGACATCTACAGCTGGGACAAGGCGAAGGAAAAGAGGTAGTTGTTAGTCGCTAGTCGCTAGTCGCTAGTGGTTAGTTGCTAGTTGCTAGTCGTTAGTCGTTAGTCGTTAGTCGTTAGTGGAGGAAAATGATGAAGCTGAGGAAGAAGAGAGGTTTTACGATCGTCGAGATGCTGATGGTCATCGCCGTACTGGCGGTGCTGATCGGCATCGTGTCCACGACGGCATCGTCGGTCATTCGCAAGTCGCGCGAAAACAAGAATAAGGCGCTACGTACCGCGCTCCAGGTGGGTATCGCCACTTACTTCCAGCAGGAAGGGTTTTGGCCACCCGGCAAAAAGGGAAAACTCCAGGGCTGGGCGGACGATGGTCTTGATGCGAAATACCGCAGCAAGGGACAGACTGTAGCAGCGCTGGAGGACGAGGATTACGACACAATGATTAACCATCTTGTGACTCGTTGCCTCAAGGCATCCGGCAATCCGGTCATGGATGTGTCCGGGCTTGTCGTTGCAAGGAAATCGTTCGCAGACAAAAAGGACAAGGACGGGAACCCGTATTGCCGCGGCGAGGAGGTGAAATCGTGGGTAGCGAAGCTCAAGGCGTCCAACGCCCGTGGTTCCGCGCCGGACATTGGCGAGGTGACCTTCGGCTACGCCAACGCTGAAAAGGGATATTTCCGCCGATTCAAGGTATATTACAACGCAGAGGCGGACAACGTGACGGTGGGTCTCGCGCGAAGGCAGAAGCCTGATGGCGATTGGGAAGACGACAAGTAAATGAACTCGCAATCTAAAGTCGACATGGCAGGGAAGACCGCCTTCACGCTCGTCGAGCTGATGGTTGTGGTCGGCCTGATGGCTTTGCTTGGCACGGTTTCCGTGACCGGTTATTTCGCTGCGGTTCGCGGCATGTCGGATCGGGCCGCTATGCAGGATACCATCTCCCTGATCCGGCAGGCAATGCAGACATGCCTGATCGACCAGACGCCGACAGCCGTGCTTTTCTACAACCGTCAGACGCTGACCGAGAGCAAAACCGTCACTTCGGAAGAAGCAAAGCTGTCGAGCGCGGGCTTTGCGGTTGCGATAAAGATGGCAGGGCGCATCTCGTATGTGAGCGGAAGCGGAAACAATGCGGTCTTGGTTGACGAGTTTGCAGACTGGAACCAGTCGAGTCCCGTGACGGAGAAGAACAAATATAGCAACACCGATGTCGGCATTCCCTTCTACCGCATGGCCAACATCGCCTCGGAAGCCGCAGGCGGCATCGAGAAATGCAGAGTATACGTGCATACGGCCGTGGAATCGGTGGATTTCGGCAACGAGTACATGATTGCGTATGGGGCATCGTCGACGGATACGGGCGCTGGTCAGGTACAGAGGTTCTGCAATGCCTACAACAAGAATGGCAGCCAGAACAGAAAGTTTTCCGGAACTTCCTACAACAACGGCAACAACGAGCGCTGGGGGCATCGTGTAAAGGAGGGGAACGGAGTCCAGTGGAAGGTGGGTGATGCCTACGGTGTGGAGATTGCATCCCTTCAGCTGCCGAAGGGAATGGTCTATGGCAGTCAAGTCGCGAATTCGGCGAAGATCGTTTCCGCAGGTGCGTTGACGTTCAGCCCGGGCGACGTGGCCGCCAACACGTACGAGATGAACCTTGACCAGACAATTACCATATCCGCCCTCAGTGGCGGTTCAACCCCAAGGAAGATCGGCAGTATCACGAAGAGTGACCTCAGGGACGACGCGAAATGAGTTGAGAGTTGAGAGTTAAGAGTTAAGAGTTGAAGCCATGAGATTCTTTGAGACAAAAAAAGCCTTTACCCTCATGGAGGTGAACCTGGCCATCTTCATCATGGCCGTCGGTCTGCTGGCGATGGTGGCGCTCTATCCGCTCGCATACCGCGAGAGCCGCCAGTCTCAGGACGACGTTAAGGCCGCCGCCGCAGCGGATTGCGTCCTGAACACCCTTACTGCCACGCTTTCGTCACGGAACATCAAATGGGACGATTGGGTGAATGGCATCAAAGGTGCAATACAGGCGAATGGCTGGCTGGCCTATTGCGACGAGGCTTCGAACTCGTATGTGCCGAAGAAGCGCAGTGACATCAACCCGCTGGCAAAGGGCGTATTCAATAAGTTGATTGACATCAACAAGGACGGACACAAGCCACCTTGGCCCGTGAGCGCTGAACTTGCGTGCGCGATCGTGGTGCGGTGGGGGCAGATGCCGGTGTACGACGGCTCTAAGATGCGCATGGTGGATGACCATTCGCGCGTGGCGATCAGCCTTAGGACGACCCGACGGACCGGTGACCTCCTCGCCCAGCCGATTTTCTACACGGAAGTTCACTTTCAGGGCGACCAGAAGGAGCTGAAGGAATGAGAAGGTGAAGGGTGAATGGTGAAAGGTGAATGGTGAAAATGTTAAGCCTTAAAATTGACAATCTGTTCTCTCGCGTTGTGCGACATTCGGTAGCCGACAATCGTCAATCGGCTTCCCGCCACCCTTCACCTTTCACCTTTCACCTTTCACCTCGATCAGGTTTCACCCTGATCGAGATCCTCGTGGCGTCGCTGTTGCTGGGGATGCTCATGACAATCCTCACGATGGTGTTCAACTCGTCTGCCATCGCGTGGCGCACGGGCAAGGCGAGCAACTCGATGATGAGTCAGGCGCGTAGACAGCTCTCGTACTCGCAGTATCTTGCGGATAACGCCTTGCCCCGCGTGGATACGAAGGACAATTCGAAGACAGGACGCGTGCTTGGCCCTTGGGACGGGAAGGGTGAATTGAGGAAGCGGGCTGTAGAGATATATCCTGCCGCCAAGTTTCAGCAGCTGTTTGATCTGCCGGAGTGGGACTCTCTCGGCAGCAACGGATCGTCCGTGCCTCAGCCGTGGCAGGAGGTTCGCAACATCAAAAAGCTCAGGGCTGACGGTGACGATACATATGTCGTGGGCGTACTTTCTTGGGGGCCTGACGGTAAGCTGGGCACGACGGATGACATCAACACCATGCCGGTGCTGTTTGAATAGTGAATGGTGAAAGGTGAAGGGTGAAAGGTGAATGGTGAAAAATGTTAAGTCTTAAAACTGACAATCTGTTCTCTCGTGTCTTGCGTCTCGCGTCTCGTGTCGTGCGACATCCTTCATCCTTCACCCTTCCCCCTTCCCCTTTCACCCTTCCCCCCCCTTCACCTTTCACCTTTCACCCTTCACCCTTCACCCCCCTTCACCTTTCACCTCCCCGAAGGGGATTCACGCTTGTCGAGCTGCTGGTGGTCATCGCCATGTTGCTGCTGCTTGCGGGAGCGGTCACCTCGTCCGTCTCTTCCGCCCAGCGGCGCGCGAAGATCGCGAAGGCCACCGCCGAGGCGCAAGAAATGACGAACGCCATTCTTGCCTACAGCCATTTCGGAGATGACTACAAGTTGCCGAAACTTGACAACACGCCTGCTACGGAGGCTAGCATGTCGTTCATCCTCGGAGGGGAATCCGTCAATGGACAGAAGGTGCCTGTTCTATACAACGCCTCGATCAGGAACGGGCAGATACTCGATCCATGGGGCAATCCGTATTATGTGACGGTCAAGATAGGAAAGCCGATCCGCACGGAGGAGGACGATTCCGACAACCTGAGGTCGTTCGTAGCATTCCCGAACTTTAACCGCCGTCCGGCGGACAACTGAGGACTTGCAAGTGAAACTTCATGAGAGAAAGAATAGAAAGTCCGGCAGCGCGCTTCTGGTGGTGCTGGGCTTCCTGTCGTTCATGGTGATAAGCGCCGTGGCGTTCGCCATCTACATGCGCACCGAGCGCGTGCCATCTAGCGCGCTTCGCCGCAACACCGCCACGCGCCACCTCGTGAAGGCCGCCATGGCACATGCCATGTCGCGCGTTGATGACGCCATCCGCAACGACCCGTTCCCGGGTCTCGCGAACACTAACGGCAACAATTTCGCCAACTTCTACCATGACAAGGACAACAACTCGATAGATCTTTGGCTCGGACGCGTGTTCATGCCGCCCGATCCGGCAGGATTGTTGGATGACAACGGTTCGCCCGTCGCCGGGGCGAACGAGCCAGGCGACGCGAACAAGTTCCCGTGGCGTTTTGCGCCGGTCACGGAGACCGTGAGCGTCCTGAATCTGGAGGCGTTGGGCTATCTGCCGCCGCCGCTCGTCAACGATGTGCGCTTCTTGAGCCGCAGCTCCTGGGCGGCCAAGTGGCAGAACTTCCCGTTCGACGCAGGCCGTTTCGCCTTCTGCGCCGTGAACGTGTCGGACTACCTCGACATCAACCGTACGAAGGTAGGCGTGCGCTCGTCGCCGCTTGATTCTTGTGTCTCCTTGCGGGGAACGCTCGCATATCGCTCAGATGGGAATGAGGAGAATGTCTCTGAGTCGACATTCACGAGTCTGGCCAAGATGCTTGGGCCGGAAGCCGTGCGGCAAAACTATACTAATCCTGATAACGATGCTGGTCAGGCTGCTGGAGCTGACACCGAGTACGTCTCCCTGCTCGACTACAACCTCGCGTTCGGTGCCAATCCCGGAGGAATCAGCATCCTGGGTCCGCTCTTCTACGATTGGATCTACAATAACAGAGGATCGCGCAAGTATTTCTACGGCGGCACGATCAAGACCGCGACAGGCGCCATGCAGGCGCGTCGCCAGCCGTTCGTGACGGATTCATTTGTGGCACAGATGTCTGGCGGTGGAGTGACTAACGGCACATACGGCGAGGGGATTGATTTGGCATCTTGGCAAGGCCAGCCGTTCTATGGCTTGAAGATGAGCCGCAAAGACGCCGCGGAACAGGACGTGGCGAAAGCGACGTCGTCTAAATGCATCAAACGGATGTATGACAGGGGCTTGATCGGCGAGGCGGACGTGTTTACGCTCTACGATTATCTTGACCATGATGATGTTCCCTTATCGCTTGCAATGCCTGACGTCGAGTGTGTTCCGATGGTGACAGCAGTGGAGCTGGAGGGGAAAAACCTTGCTTGGCTGAAGGTGAATCCTCCTGCGACGCCGAACGTTGAAACCCCTAAGGCTCCTGGGCCTGGCACGCGTATTACAACTACGGAATTTACGCTTGATCCTTCCAGCTTCCTTTCCTCCGTGGCTGGTGTCCGCATATTGCTGACATATCCATTTCGACATTTCAACGGACGCAACCTTGATTTCAAGGTGCAGGTGGCGATGAAGGTTTTTGTGGCGGCAGGGGATGTCTCGGTTCGTCCTAATAACGGTCTTTCTTCGTTGCATCCAAATCCGCAGAGCAACGGGGCCGAATGGAACCAGCCGAGCAAGGCTTTTACAATAGACGGGAAGGCGCCTGGCGATGCGCTTGCTTGGACGCTTTATTCCGACAAGATAAAAATCCCAATTCGAGACGAGAATAAGACGCAGGACGATGCGCTCATACAAGTCGATGTGACGCGGTGGAACGGATCTGCGGATGTGCCGGCAAACCAGAAGTTCTTCACGTCAATCCTTGAAGAACCGGGAACTGTTAGCCCCACCGGTGGGTTTACGCCTACTCCTGGCGCATCAATCCAGAAATACCAATTCAACTTGCGGCCATACAAGGACGGAGAAATGCTTACCGCGGAAGCGATTACGGTTAAAGCCGGTTCAACGTTGCCTTATTCGACGGATCCGTTCAGAACGTACGCGATGCTTTGGGTGCGCATCGTTGACAAGGATGATAATACGGTCGACCTGGCGCCAGCCATCATGGCGGATGACATGCTTAACAACAAGCAAAACAACTTTGGTGTCCTCGGTAGCTATGGTGGAAACGCCCCTGGGTGCCTGTTGTTTTCCACCGATCCTGCTAAAGCGTACACTTATGAAAACATCCTGAAGGGAACATTTACCGGGCTTGATGGTTCCGATCCCAAATGGCGGGCAGGAACCGGTTCTGATGCCAAATGGAAATCCCTTGCCGTGGTGGATCCTCGCTACAATTACGCGCCCGAGGACTGGTTCACATGGGATAAGGGCGTTGCCGACAATCAGGGTAAAGCATGGCTCGACGAGATTTGCGAAACAGATTACCTTAAAGTTGACATGCAGGACGGAGGGACTCGTGATATCTTCATGTTCACGTCAAATCAAGGGTATCTGCAGTCTCCTGGCGAGTTTGCTTTTCTGCCTCGCCTTTCGCAATGGAACAATGAGCCCAATGGCCGCATCTCCTCTATCCTCAAAAACGCTCCGGGTGCGAGCGCGAGCGCGGAACATGCTGACAGTCCGCAGAAGATTCTGAACGGGGCCTGTGCCTGGCGTACATATCCTGTTGACAGAACTCTCTACGAGGACTTCGTTAAGGTTGGGATCGGACGTGGAACTGATGGAATCCAGAAGGTCAATCCCTACAGCGACGACGAGGCCGTGCTCCAGGCGGTATTCGCATATACGCCTTGCGACTACTGGACTGCCGGACGCATTGTTGCCGACATGAAATTCGACGAGTTGGCTGCTGGCGGTTTTCCGGAGATCGTGAAAGAACTAGGCGACAACAGCAAGATATCTGGCGATCCCATTACGGCCAATGAATACGTAAAGTTTGTCTTCTGCGACAAAAACGACGACGAATCGTCTCGGATGGAGTCGAAGGATGTGAGGGCGATCATGCAAAGCTTCGCTCAAGCTTTCTTTGCCGGAGGCGGAAGGCCATGGGAGGAGATCTATGATGCGATGCCATGGTTCGAAGGCCTCAATCCAGAGGATGACGACAGCTTCAAGAATTTCATGGGCGTAAAGCTGGACAACTGTCCGCTCTACTCCATCGACCGCAAGTTCCTCTACTCTTACTGGCGCGACTGCTTCGCGAACAAGCAGCAGCTGTTCCTCATCTTCGTGCGGGCGGAATCCACGGCGCTCGGCGGTCCTGGCGAGGGAACGCCATCCCAGCAGGGCGGTCGCGCCGTGGCGCTCGTTTGGCGCGAACCGGCGGCATGCGATGTCGACAATCACTCTGACACACGTTCGGATAACCAGTTAGACCCGAACTGGATGCAGGAGGAGTCGGTGCGTCGCCGCCGCCCCCACCGCATGAGAGTGCTGTTCTACCACCAGTTTGATTAGAGTTGAGAGTTAAGAGTTAAGAGTTGAGAGTTGAGATTGAGGGTTGAGATTGAGAGTTAAGAGTTGTGGGAAGGGGAGAAATGGCAGGGCCGCTACAGGAGAAGAGCAAGAGGTTTGCCGTTAGGATTGTTCGATTGGGACAATACCTTGCAGACGACAAGAAAGAGTTTGTGCTTTCTCGGCAGGTTCTCAGAAGCGGTACGAGCATTGGCGCAAATATAAGCGAAGCTCGCGGTGCGCAAAGTCAGGCCGACTTCATAGCGAAACTCTCTATTGCGATTAAGGAAGCTTTTGAGACTGATTTTTGGATTGACCTTCTGGAAGAAACCGGTTACATCCAGACGACTCTTGCCCATTCACTCAAGGCCGACCTAAACGAACTAATCTCTATCCTAACCAAAAGCCTAAAGACCAACAAGGCAAAAAGAGCCAACTCTTAACTCTTAACTCTCAACTCTCAACTCTCAACTCTCAACTCCCTCAGCACAATCCCTTGGCCTGTAGCAGGCCCATCAGCTGCTGCTGGAAAAGGGCGGCGTCCGTGGGCGATGGACGATAGCCTTCAGGGAGATTGCCGATACCTAAGCGGCCCATCTGGTCGAGATACCACTTGCCGGTTTTGCCGTCGCTGAAGGTGACATCGCCCGAGGCGATCGTGCCGGGGAGCATGAGCGCATCGATGGTGACCGTAGGCGCAGACACAGCCTGCGCCTCGTCGTTATCTTGCGCATCATCATCTGGCGGCGCCCCGCTCTCGGCAATATCTTCCTGGCCACTTTCCTGCGAATTTCCATCGCTAGCCTCGGTCGCAACAAGTTGCGACCCTCCCGTATGTTGCGGCCCTCCCGTATGGAGAGCCGCCGTCTCGGCGGCGGTTTCCGCTGCCGTCCCCTTTCCAGCCTCCTCCTCCGGCTGCGGCAGCTCTGCCACCAGCAGGCGCACGTCAAGGTATGTCAAATGGACGCCGAATTCAGCCTTGATCCGCTTTTGGATTTCGTCTAGCGAGGCGCCTTCGGAAAACCACTTGGCAACAGCCGTCTTCTGTTCCTCGTTCAGTTCCATGGCCATGTGTTGCTCTTATTGCTACTTCTCAAGATCTTCGTAGCCGCTTCCATTGAACGATATCTCATGTCCGCAACAGAGCGCTTTCGTCAGATCCTCTAAGGAGATGCCCTTGCCGGACTTGGGGTAGAGGAGCTTGTCGACATGTCCGTCGGCGAAAGCGACATTCCCGAAATACCCGCGTGCTCCTAGCTTGTGGTTGAATCCGATTTTCTCGGCCGTTGCACCTGGGTACGCACCGACGTATTCGAGAACAGCGTCTCCTTTTGGAGGGCCGGCCTTGAGGTCGGCGGAGACCTTGTCGCATCCTGGTATGTCGATGTCTGCTCCTTGCAATTCCGCAAACATCAGAAGCTTTTCCGCAGCGCGTGTTTTTCCATCGACAGTTTTGGAGAAATGCATGTTCTGATTACTTGACTTGCCCTTCTTTTGGTAGCCGAATTCGCAATTCATGGCATAGCTCCAGCCCGGAGGCTTGCCGTTCGCCTTTTTCGCCGCCGCTGCGTGGACTGGGCACTGGTAGGACGAACGGTTTGCGTTCATCGCCTTCCACATTGCTCCGTGGTTGCCATTCGTCAACGCGTAGAGCACAAGTTTGTCGTTTTTATCGTTGAATGAGACTGGGCTGAACGAAATAGACTGTTTGCTGGAATGAGGTAATTTAGGTCTATTTTCAGAACCAGATATCCAGCTGACCCAATGATGGTACACCAGCTCGGCACTACCCACGTCTACGACTGCGTAGTCGAACGAACCGGCCGAAGGGAACCAGCCGTGTTCTGTATTCGCTAGGGCGCAAGTGTGCGTGGCCATCACGAGGTTGCGCATGTTCGTGGCGCACTGCGACGCCTTGGCGGACTCGGTGGATCCTCCGAACTGCGTGAGGGCAACGCCCATGAGGATGCCGATGATGCCTATGACCACGAGCAGCTCAAGAAGGGTGAAAGCAGATTTTCCTGTAGTTTTCATGGCGCGTATTATCCACGATTCTCCGCCGCAATGCAAGCGCAAAGTGGAATGCGGCGCAGGAATCTGCTATACTAGGCGAAAACCATGAAGACAAGATCGTTCATAGACCAGGTCGAGGTGCAGGTGCGCTCCGGCAAGGGGGGCGACGGCGCGGCATCGTTCCGGCGCGAGGCGCTGGTGCCGTTCGGCGGTCCGGACGGTGGCGACGGCGGCCGCGGCGGCGACGTGGTGCTGCGCGGCTCCACGCACGTCAACTCGCTCATCTCCCTCTTCTTCGAGCCGCGCCTCTTCGCGGAGGACGGCGTGCCCGGCTCCGGCGGGCGCTGCTTCGGTCGTCGCGGGAAGGACCTTGTGGTGGACGTGCCGTGCGGCACGCTCGCCACGGACGCCGAGACCGGGCTCCTCGTGGCCGACATCACGTCGCCCGGCCAGCGCGTCGTCATCGCGAAGGGTGGCGCAGGCGGCTACGGGAACGTTCACTTCAAGAGCGCGGTCAACCAGGCTCCCACGGAGCACACGCCCGGTGGCCCTGCGGAGGAGATGCGCCTCAAGCTGGAACTGAAGACGATCGCGGACGCAGGCCTGCTCGGTTTCCCCAACGCCGGCAAGAGTTCGCTTATCACGGCAGTCTCGAGCGCCACGCCGAAGATCGCCTCCTACCCGTTCACCACGCTCAACCCGATCGTCGGCACGATGACGTGCGAGGACTACGCGCAGATACGCATCGCGGACGTGCCGGGCATCATCGAAGGCGCGTCCGACGGCGTGGGCCTCGGCCTCGCATTCCTGAAGCACCTCGAGCGCTCGCGCGTGCTCGTGTACGTGATCGACATGGCCGGCACGGACAACCGCAAGCCCTGGGACGACTTCAAGGTGTTGGAGAAGGAGATTGCCGCATACAGTCCCGAGCTGGCGGAGCGTCCGCGACTTGTGGTTGCGAACAAGATGGACCGCGCGGCCGCGCGCAAGAACCTCGCAAGGTTCGTGCGCGAGACGGGCGAATCGCCCATCGCGCTCTCCTGCGAGCCGTCGCTCAAGGACCTGCGCGAGTACGCCGACCTGAAGGACTACGCAGGCCCCGTGGGCATGGACGCGTTCCGCGCCGAGTTGCGCCGGCTCGTGAACCCGAAGCCGCGCGCGCACCAGCATCTCGAGGAGCCGCCACCCCCGCTTCACGAGATGCCGGACACGACAGGCGACGAGATTCCCGCCGAGGCGCTGAAGTTCGCGACCTTCCTGAAGCTCGACGCTCCGAAGAAGAAGTCGCATCCATCGCGCGGCAACATCCACTGACTTGAAACCATACTCCCCGTCATGCAAACCACGAAACACGCGAAATACACGAAAGTGTCGCCTCGTACAGATCAGACTTTTCGTGTGTTTCGTGTATTTCGTGGTATAAAGAAAGGAACAGAAAAGATGAAGAAGATCGGAATCGGAACTCTGGCGGCGTTTGCGCTTGGCTTCGCCGGCATGGCGCAGGAGACGCCTGTCGACTGGGTCAATCCGTTCATCGGATGCACCGACAACGGCCACTGCACGCCGGCGGCGTGCGTCCCGTTTGGACTCGTGCAGGCTGGCGCGGACACTGGCAACAAGGGATGGAACTACTGCGGCGGCTACCGCTACGAGGATCCGTCGATTATGGGCTTCTCCCAGACGCACATCAGCGGCACGGGCGTGCCCGACCTCGGCGACGTGCGGCTCCAGCCGTTCACCGGAACCGGCGGCACGAACGATTTCCGCAGCGTGTTCAGGAAGGAGACCGAGACCGCGAAGCCTGGCTACTACGCCGTCACGCTTGACGACTTCGGCGTGCAGGCCGAGGTCACGGCGACGCACCACGCGTCCATCTACAGGTTCACATATGGGAATACGGGCAGCCGCCAAGATGGCGGCTCCCCCAGTCAATGTCGAGCCAGAACTGACATGGGCAGCCGCCAAGATGGCGGCTCCCCCAGTCAATGTCGAGCCGGGACTGACTGGGACAGCCGCCATCCTGGCGGCGGAAATCTGACGGCCAAGCTTCTGGTCGACTGCCAGTACGGCATCGGCGGCGATGCGTTCAAGCAGATCATCGCGAGCGACGTGCGTCTGGACGGGCGGATGGGCATCGCGGGAACGGTTCGCCGCCGCTGCTGGGTGGACCGCACCTATGCGTTCGCCGTGCAGTTCGACCGGCCGTTCGCGTCAGTCACCAAGCTGCCGCCGCGCCACCCTGCGGAGAAGGCGCCGCGCTACGTGTTCACGTTCGACGTGCCGGCGGGTGGCACGCTCATGGTGAAGGTCGGGCTCTCCGCCGAGAACGGCGTGGAGGCCGCGTGGAAGAACCTCGCTGTCGAGATTCCCGCGTGGGATTTCGCCGGCGTTCGCGCGAAGGCGACGGCGGCGTGGAACAAGGTGCTGGGCCGAGTGGCCGTGGGAGGCGACGCCGCGCAGAAGACGAGCTTCTACACCGCGCTCTACCACCTCTACATCCAGCCAAACAACCTGGCGGACGTCGGCGCGACGCCGTTCCACTCCACGTTCTCGTGCTGGGACACGTTCCGCGCTGCGCATCCGCTCTACACGATCCTCGTGCCGGAGCAGGTCGACGGGTTCGTCAACTCCATGCTTGAGCAGGGGAGGCGTACGGGCTTTCTGCCCGTGTGGACGCTCTGGGGCAAGGACAACCAGTGCATGATCGGCACGCACTCGGTCCCCGCGATCGTCGACTGGTTCTTGAAGACGAGGGGAACGGGGAATGGGGAACGGGGAATGGGGAATGGGGAACGGCTTGCCCGCCGAAGCCTTGGCGAAGGCGGGGGAACGGGGAACGGGGCGGGAGGGTCGCAACTTGTTGCGACCGTAGACTGGGAGGCTGCCTACGCGCAGGTGAAGGACTCGCTCACCGTCAAGCACGACCACCGCCGCAAGGAGCGCTGGGACCTGCTCGACAAGTACGGCTACTATCCGTTCGACGAGATCAAGGGCGAGAGCGTGTCGCGCACGCTTGAGTGCGCCTACGACGACTGGTGCGCCGCGCAGTTCGCCGCCGCGCTCGGCAAGACGGAGGACGCGGCGTTCTTCTCGAAGCGCGCGGGCAACTGGTCGAACGTGCTCGACCGCACGATCGGCTTCGTGCGCGGGCGGGACACGAAAGGCAACTGGCGCGATCCGTTCGATCCGTTCAGGCTCGGGCACGGCGCAGGCACGGCCAACGACTTCACGGAGGGCAACGCATTCCAGTACACGTGGCACGTGATGCAGGATCCGATGGGCTTCATCGCCGCGATGGGCGGCAATGATGAGTTCGTGAAGAAGCTCGATTCCCTGTTCACGCAGCCGCAAAAGACGGAGGGCGCGGGATTCGTGCTGGACGTGACGGGTCTCATCGGGCAGTACGCGCACGGAAACGAGCCTAGCCACCACGTGGCCTACTTCTATCAGTTTGCGGGCCGTCCCGACCGCACGGCCGAGGTGGTGCGCGAAGTGTTCGACAAGTTCTACCTGCCGAAACCGGACGGTCTATGCGGCAACGACGACTGCGGGCAGATGAGCGCGTGGTACGTGTTCAGCGCCATGGGCTTCTATCCGTTCAACCCGTGCGGCGGCGACTACGTCATCGGCGCGCCGCAGGTCCCGAAGGTGGAGCTGAGAGTTAAGAGTGAAGAGTTAAGAGCGGGAGGGTCGCGCTCCTGCGCGACCGCGGGTGCGCGGGCGAGGGTCTCTCCAAAGACGTTCACCATCGTCGCGAAAGGGTTCTCGAAGGAGAACAAGTACGTGAAGTCCGTGACGCTGAACGGCAAGCCGTTGGGTTCGTTCATCCTGAAGCATGCCGACATCATGGCCGGCGGCGAGCTCGTGTTTGAGATGTCCTCCTCAGCACGCTAATATACCCAACTACCATCTACCATCTATCATCTATCATCTACCATCTACCAACTACCAACTATCATCTACCAACTATCATCTACCAACTATCATCTACCATCTACCAACTACCATCTACCAACTACCAACTATCATCTACCAACTACCAACTACCATCTACCAACTACCATCTACCATCTACCAACTCAAGGAACAAACATGTCATTCTCACCTGATTTCCTGTTCGCGGCGGTTACGCTCTTCGGGGTGTTCTTCGTGCTTTGGTGCCTATGGTCCCTGATGTGGGGCACGGTGCCGTTCTCCGCGAAGGCGCGCCAGAAGAAAGAGCAGAAGCTCGTGCTAGGGGCGGCGCAGACTTTCATTCTCTCCTACGAAGACCTTCCTGCGTACCGTGACGGTGGCGAGTTCGCCGTGCGCATGAACGACCTGCGCACGGCCTATGCGGCGAAGGACGTGGCAGAATGCAAAAGCCTGCTGGAGTATCTCGACTCGCCGAAGAGCTGGGCGGCCGGACGCGAGTGGCTGGACATCCTCGTGGTGTCGATCTCGGTGGCGATGGCGTTTCGTGCCTACTTCTACGAGCCGTTCAACATCCCTACCGGCTCGATGCAGCCCACGCTCTACGGCAACCACTCCATCTCCTGTTCGCCGAAGGAGGCGGACTTCTTCGACAAGTCTCCGCTGAAGTGGCTGAAGTGGATTGCGACTGGCGAGATGTACGAGCACTTCCAGGCGCCGTTCAGCGGCACGCTCCAGTTCCGTCCCACCAACACCGGCCACTACGACATGCGTGTCGTGAACGGCCTGACCGGCCGGACTAGCAAGCAGATGCTGGTACCCACAGACGTGCTGCATCCGCACGAGACCGGCGACGGGCCATACCGTCAGCAGACGTTCGCCCTGCCAAATGGCCTTACGCACGGCAGCGTCGTAAGCGCTGGCCAGTCGCTCTGGAGCGGCAAGGTGGTGACGGGAGACTTCCTCTTCGTCAACCGCTGGCTATGGAACTTCCGCCATCCGCGCAGGGGCGACGTGATGATCTTCTCCACGACTGGCATCAAGGGCCTCCAGCAGGGGACGCACTACATCAAGCGCATGACCGGCACGCCCGGCGAGACGCTGACGATGAAAGACGGGCATCTGGTGGTGGACGGCAAGGTGCCTATGGAGCCACTTCGCATCCGCCAGATACAGAACCACGAGAAGTGGCACGAGAAGGAATATCCGTATGCCGGCTACCGTCCGAGCGAGCGGGCCGACTACTCGATGCCCGGGCGCACGATCGCCTCTGAAGGCGACGAGGTGAAGCTGGGGCCGGACGAGTACTACGCATGCGGCGACAACTCTCCGTCCAGCTACGACAGCCGCTACTGGGGGCCTGTCCCCGCCGCGAACCTGCGCGGCATTGCCGGCGGCGTATTTTGGCCGGTCGTTAACCATAGGTGGGGAGCGATTGAGTGAGTGCTTGGTGCTTAGTGCTTGGTGCTTGGTGCGGAACTGAAGTGCAAGGATAGGCGCGAGAGCAACGCACCAAGCACCAAGCACCAAACTAAAGTACTATGGAAGTCAAACTAAAGCACAATGGAAGTCTATTTTCTGAGGCATGGGGAGACGGAGTGGAACAGGGAGCGGCGGATCCAGGGATCCACGGAGTGGACTGACCTCACGGATAAGGGCGTGCGCCTCGCAGAGACTACGCGCGACGGCATGATTGCCGCGGGACTTTCCTTCGATCGGCTATATTCAAGTCCGTATCGGCGTGCCCTCCATACCGCGCAGATCATAGGTGCAGGACTAGGCCTGGAGCCGGTGGTCGATTGCCGGTTGCGCGAGATATCCTTCGGCCCGTACGAGGGCACGTGTTACGGGGAAGGGCTTTTCGCCGACGACAACATACGTGCATGCTTCATGGATCCTCCCGCTTACGTGGCCCGCGACGGCGCAGAACCGTTTGATGCGGTAGCCGCGCGTGTGCGCGAATTCATTGACGAGGTCCTTGTACCGCTTTCGGGCACGGTCTCGCGCGTTCTCGTGGTTGCTCACGGCGGCGTGTTGCGCACGGTGTTGAGGCTTGTGGCGGAACTGCCGCTATCCGGCTTCTGGGAGGGGCCGCAGCCCAATTGCTGCGCGCATGTCGTCGAGATGGATGGCCACAGAATGTCCCTCAAGGCCCGCTCTGTAGTGGTGCTTGGTGCTTAGTGCTTCGTGCTTGGTGCTTGGTGCTTGGTGCTTGGTGCTTCGTGCTTGGTGCTTGGTGCGTTGCTCTCGCGCCCATCCTTGCACTTTAGTTCCGCACCAAGCACCAAGCACTAGGCACCAAGCACCAACTACCTACCAGCCCCTTCCCATCCAGAAAATTCTTATTTCGTGGTATTGCGCTTTCCGCCACGTTCGGTTATAATAGCGGCATGTTTTCCAAATTCAGAGGACTCTTTTCCACCGATATCGGTATCGATCTCGGCACGGCGAACTCCCTCGTGTACGCGAAGGACAGGGGCATCGTGCTGAGAGAGCCGTCCGTTGTCGCGATTGAAGAGGGCTCGAAGCGCGTGCTCGCCGTAGGCGACGAGGCGAAGCGCATGCTTGGCAGAACGCCAGGAAACATCATGGCCATCCGTCCGATGAAGAGTGGCGTCATCGCCGACTTCGACATCACGGAGGCGATGCTCAGCTACTTCATCAACAAGGTCTGCCCGAAGCGGTTCTGGAGCAAGTACGCCAAGCCGCGAGTTGTGATCGCCGTGCCCGGCGACATCACGGAGGTCG
>Ga0310690_10005872_pt1 | contig 16412 bp, 8 predicted proteins | sample AusTroGonzalo_MG_2_FD_207661 | JGI IMG/M metagenome (GOLD analysis project Ga0310690, IMG submission 207661) | Bovine rumen microbial communities from tropical cattle in Woodstock, Queensland, Australia - Gonzalo_04 (v2) (version 2) | ecosystem: Host-associated > Mammals > Digestive system >... | reverse complement strand
GCTAAATGTAGATCCAGATGGCTTATATTATAATGATATACATATAGAACAATTTAGAAATCCGAAAACTAATGACTTAGAATTAGTAATTTCTTGGACTAAAAATACTATTGATAATGTAGACAAATTAAAAGAAAATAAAGTCAGAGAAAATTATAAAGGCACTTTTGTTTTTTGTAGACCTGATGAAACAATTGCAGAGTATGTTTTATTTCCAGACGGTACTGTTGATGTTGTAGATCCTAGTTTAGTAGAATCAGTTTGGCAATTATGGCGTTCTGCACACCCTGAATGGCAATTAAATGCTAAAAATCAATGGGTAAATGTATTAGAGTATGATAAAACTGAACCAACTGATAAAGAGCATATTGTAAATTAAGAAGGTGATATAATGAAAATAAATAATATTAATTGGAAAGTAGAATATGCACCATTAGATTGTGCTTTTGGTGAAACAGATTTTGTATTATTAGCAATTAGAATAGAACAAAATATTAAGAAAGATTTATTAGAACCAACATTAATGCATGAAATAACACATGCTTATCTATTTAGTTATGGTTTTAATACACAAAAAGAATTTCCACTTGAACAAGTATGTGATATTATAGGTCATAATTTTAAAGAATTTACTAGATTAAAAGAAATTGCTTTAAAAGAATTAGAAGGAGAAAATAAATAATGCTTAAATGTGAGACTTGTGTAAAAAAAGATTACTGTTTTACTCGATCAGATCCTATGAATGCTAATCTTACAGGTTGTTCTGATTGGGTTGGTCTATTAGTAGAGGAACCAATAAAAGTTTTTACAAATAATGATGATAAAATACCAGATAGACCTTATCCTAATATTTATGAATTAGAAGATAGAATATGTATATTAGAAGCTAGACTGCAGGATTTAGAAAATAAAGAAAAAGAAAGAAGTTGATATAATATGAAACTATTTTGTGTATCAGACATACATAGTTCATATACACCATTAAAAAATGCTTTAGATAAGGCAAATTTTAATGAAAATGACCCAAATCATTTATTAATAGTCTGTGGTGATGTATTTGACAGAGGCCATGAGACTTTAGAAGTATATGAATATTTAAAAAATATTAAAAATAAAATAATGATACAAGGTAATCATGAACTATTATTTAAAGAATTACTTGAAGCAGAATTACCAGGTCGTCATGATGCTCATAATGGAACGCTAGATACTTTCTGTCAAATAGCAGGAGTTCCTATAGGTAGTTTTGATACCTTAGCTCGTGGTGGTTGGCCTACAGTAGCTGAAAAAGATGCTTGGAAGAAAGTTCAAGCTAAGGTTAAGAAATCTGAAATAGCTGAATGGATTTGTAATAAAGAAAATTGGGTAGATTATTATGAATTTGATAAGTTTATAATAACTCATGCTTTTATTCCAACTAAATTAGATCCTACACTTACCAAGTTAGATATAGAAGTTTATTTATCTTATTATCCATACCGTATTCCTGCTAGATATTATTTTCCAATATTAAATTGGAGAACAGAAGCAACGGAAGATGAATGGTATTGGGCTAAGTGGCTTGATGCTGCTGATTTATATGCTCATAAAAAGTTTAAGGCAGAAGCAGATAATGATAAAGTTCTTATAGTAGGACATAAGTGGTGTGAGCAATTTTATGGTCCAGTTAGTTATAAAAAAGCTCCACTTACTTCAGAACCTTTCTGCTCAGATCATTTAATTGCTATTGATGGTCGTGTATTTGATACCGGAGTCATGAATGTATTAGTAATAAATGAAAAATTTGAGGTCTGGGATAAAAATCAGACACAATTAATGTAAATTGTATTGTATAATAAAATAGAAATAATTAAGGAGGTGAACAATCTTGGCTACTAATATTTCAATAAGACGTGGAGAAACTGATACCTTTGATGACTTATTTAATAGATATAAGAGTGAATATAAAAAGTCTGGTTTAAAGCAATTATGCCGTGATAAAGAACATTTCATGTCAAATGCTGAAAAGAGACAACTTAAGTCAGATAGACATAAAGCTATGATACAGTCTAAAAAGAGAAAAAACCAAAGATAAAAGTCAGATTAAATTCTGACTTTTTTTATTAACTAGTAGGCTAAATTAGTTATGGGACAAAATATTTAGCATTTCAGACTATATTTAAAATATAGTCTCTTTATTTTTGCTAAATTATATAGCAATTAGAATAATTTTAAAGAAAGGAGATTAATAAATGTCTCATTTATTTGACAATTATCCAACAGGTATAAATACACATGTTCCTGATAATACCAGTCAAAAGTTAGAAATAAAGCCTGACTATGATGAAGTTATTGTTTTAGGAGCTGATAATACACATTGTTTTAAGATTCCACATAGACGAGAAGAGATTTCTGATATAAAGATAATATATAATCAAGGAATTAATACAAAAGTAATTAAAGAATATCATGTTTATTATGATACTGAGGGTAATATAAAAGATGAACAAGGAGATATTCATTGGGATTATCCAGAAGATGGTACACCTAGTGAACCAGATAGATGGTATTCATTAATTTCTTGTGATGTTACTGCAGAAGAAACTAATAATTTTAATGGATATAATCAAGATGTTAATATTCAAATATTTACCACTATTTTAAATGGAAAATGGGAATTATTACAAGAAGAGCTTTCTGCATTAGATTTAATGGAAGTTTATGAAGGTGACTTATCTTATAAAGACCGCTTTATTATTGACTTTGGTAAACCTTGTAATTTTGATGCAAGTGATATATATAAAGTAAAAATAGTTAGAAAATTAGAAGAAAGGGTAGAAAAAAATTCAGACGAAGGAGAAATAACTAATGGCTAATGATACTAGATATGAATATGGACATGATAATCGTATAGATTTATTAAAAAGAGCCCTAGATCAGCACTTAAAAGACAATAGTAACCCACATGAAGTTGATTTTGGAAGTTTAATTGGTATTGATGCAGTTCAAGCTAAGATTATTTCTAAAATTGAGGCTGGATATGAAGATGACGATACAGGTAACGGCAACTTCTACTTATATCTATATGACTATAATGATAAACTAATTGATAAAGTACATATAGCAACTGGTACTGTTGTAGACTGGACACAAATATTAGGAGATCCAACAACAAATGATGAGTTAAAACCTTACCTTTATAGAATAGACTTAACTTCTGATGGTATAGGTTATACAATAATTCCTGAATTTGAAGATGGTACATATAGCTTTAAAACAGAGTATAATTTAGATACTTTAGATTTTAGCCCAAATGAAGATACATTATATGAAGATACATCTATAAATTGTAGAATTAAAACACATTCTGACTATATAGTAGATAATATAAACTATAAAAAATGTATTGAATTTACTACTGTTGTTAATAATATAGTAACTACTTATTGTTATTTTAAATATACCGAAGCTGCTCCTTTATGGTATATTAAAACACCAACTGGTTATAATGAATTTACAGGATCATTAAGTTTTATTTTAGACCATAAAAAAATATTTATGGATAAAGAAGAAATATTAGCTGAAATTATAGATTACGTAGAAGGAGAATAATTATATGGCAAATATTAAAAAGAAAATTAAATTTCATCCACTAGATACTGAAACTGGCGATATAATTAAAACTGAAGATTTATATCCTGAAACTAGTTTAGATAATGTTGTAGATATTAATACAGGTAAAAAATTAGATACTATTATTGATGAAATTAAGGAAGAAATTGTTACTAAGGCTGTTCAACCAGACTGGAAGCAAGAAACTTCTAGTGCTTCTGATTATATTAAAAATAAGCCTAGAAAGTTAAGTGACTTTCAAAATAATATTGTTTCTGAAGCTGGTATAACTGGTGATTATAATAAGTTAATTAATAAACCAGATATTAACGATGGTAAAACTACTGTTCAACAAAATGGTACTACTATTGGTGAAATCTATGCTAACCAAGCAAATGCTAATACTATTAATATTACTGTTCCAACTAAAACTAGTGATTTAACTAATGATGGTGGAGCTGATCCAAGCAAAGGCGTATATCAAACACGAAAAGATGTAGAAACATTTGTAAATACTAAGAGCATAGCAGGTATTTCTTTAGCAAGTAATACTGAAACTATTAAAAATTATAAATATTCTACTTTAAATAATGATACTACTTATGATATAAAAGAAACAGGAATTAATATTAATCCATGGCCAAGCGCTATTGATGCTAAAAATTTAATTTTAAGAAATGGTAATTTAGTTGCTCCTGTTGAAATTAAATGGAGTGTTTATCCAAATAACTCTGAAATTTGTATTCAATATACTTCAAATGAGTTAGATATTTATTATTCTAATGTTGATGGATATTGGAAAGACATAAATGGTGTAAGACTTCCAGAAGGCACAAATCTTTCAGTAGATTTATATCAAACAGGAAATATCTATAATGAAACATATTTTAGAGCTCTTATAACAGATGAATCTGCATCACAAGGTACAACTTCTGTTGAAGATAAGATTTGTGGAGCTTTAGAGAAACTTCCTGATTTATATGCAAATAAGGCAGATACTTATACTAAAGCTGTTGTTAATAATATAAGAGATATTTTACAAAATAATATTAATACAGAAGCTAGTAGAGCTAAAGGAGTTGAAAATAACTTAGATGCTAAAATAGGTCAAGAAATTACTGATAGAATTGCAGATGTTAATGCTGAAGAAACTAGAGCAAAAGCAGCTGAACAAGGTTTAGCAGGTGATATTTCTACAGAAACTAGCAGAGCAACTAATAAAGAAAATGAATTAAATACTAAGATAGAAACAGAAATTAGTAATAGAGCTCTTGCAGTTAGTGCTGAAGAGAATAGAGCTAAGGGTATTGAACAAGGTTTAGCTGGTGATATTTCTGCTGAAGTTACTAGAGCACAAAATAGAGAAACTGAACTACAAACTGCTATTAATAATAAAGCAAATACAAATTATGTAGATACTGAGTTAGCTAAAAAGCAAGCTGTTATTGATGACAATAATTTATTAGACTATACTTTAGTTTCTGGTTTAGGAACTGCTGCTACTAAAAATGCAGGAAATAATGCAGGTGAAGTTCCAACTTTAAATAATGAAGGTAAATTAGATGCCTCAATAATTCCATTCCAAGAAGTTACTGGTCAAATGGTTTATGGTGGTACTGCAACTATTGTAGATGAGACTACAACAGCAACACTTTCAACACATGCTAAGCATAAATTAGAGTTACCTGATTCAACAACAACTTTAGTTTTATTACCAGATATTGCTGAAGATCCTACAAAAGGTGGATATAAAGATAATGAAGGTATTTATTATATTGTAGATAATGAAGGTGATTTTGCAGGTAGTCACTATGGTTCAGGCGACTGGATTTTATCAACAGGTGATGCTTGGACAAAAGTTGCTACAACAAGTAGTGTTAAAGATATTAAAGTAAACAATACTTCTGTTTTAGACGGTAGTGGTAACGCAATAATTGCTGCAAGTAATGCACAAGCGGAGTATAATGCTTCAACAAATAAACTTGCTACAATGGCTGATGTAAATATCAAAGCAAATCAAAATACTACTTATACTAAGACTGAAACAGATACTCTTTTAAATACTAAGGCTGATGCTGCTGATTTAGCTGACTATGAAACTAAATCTGATCTAACTAGAGATTATTATGATAAGTCTGTTCTTTATACTAAGACTGAAATTAATACAACATTAACAGATTATGAAACAAAAGCAGACTTAACTGAAAATTATTATAATAAAACTACTATTGATTCAACATTATCTAATTATGAAACAAAGGCAGAATTAGAAACTACTTTAGGTGATTACATTCAAAAGTCTAGTACTGCTGGTTTAGTTAAAAATGATGGTACAATTGATACTAATACATATTTAACTCAACATCAAGATATTTCTGGTAAAGTTGATAAAGAAATTGAAAGCATTAATGGTACTGCTAAAATCTTAAATGAAGCTGATGGTGGTGGTGCTATGTTTGAGAGCACAACACTTAAATCTTATGTAGGTGTTCATGACGGAACAGGTCCAACTAGCCCAGACGGTGCTGGTTTAGCAGGTCAAATTTATGCTAAGAATAAAACAAGTAATGATATAGCAAAAATTAATTTATATTCTGATGGTTTCTATTATACTAAGAATACTGCAACAGGTTCTGAAACTGCAGACGATGAAATTGCAACAAAAGGTGATATTGCTGTTAAAGGTATTCAAAAGAATGGTACTGATTTAACACCAGATGCAAATGGTAAAGTTAATATTACAGTTCCAACTGTTGATTACCCTGTAACTGATGTTCAAGTAGATGGACAATCAGTAATGGACGGAAAAGTTGCTAAGATTCATATTCCAGCAGCTCAAGTTCAAGCAGACTGGAATCAAGCAAATCCTGAAGCTATAGATTATATTAAAAATAAACCAACTATTCCTGCAGAGGTAACAGAAACAACTGTTGCTAATTGGGGATTCACTAAAAATCAAGGTACTTATATTAAGCCAAATACAGGTATTCCAAAGTCTGACTTAAATAGTTCTGTTCAAGCAAGTTTAGACTTAGCTGATGGAGCTTTACAAGATAATGACTTTGACCGTAGATTAGGCTCTGTTGTTAGAACTGTTAACAGTATTGCTCCAGATGAGTATGGTAACGTTGACGTCGGTGGCGGCGGAGGCGGTGGAGGAGATGTTCCTTCAACTAGAAAAGTTGCTGGTATTTCTCTTGCACAAGATACTTATGATGTAAAAGAATATAGATATGAAGATTCAGTAGAAACTATAGAGGTAGCTGCAACTGAAGATGATTTAGTAAATGGTAATGCTTATTCAGTTAGATCTTCTTATGATTTAGATGAGTTTAATGTTATATTTGATCTTATTAGTGGTAATGCAAATATTTATGAAGATGAAACTAATAATGTAATAATTGGTTTCTATAAAGGCAGTGACTATAAAGAAATTTATATTATGCCTGTAGACTCAGAATCAGAAAATTATTATTATTATGATTATGATACTGAAAATGAACAATGGTGGGATTGGAGCGAAGAAGGTAATGACCACCCATGTGAAACTCTTCCTTCTGTAACTATTGATAAATCAAAAATAATTACTGGTGCTCCAATTAAGCTAGGTGATTTATTAGCTCAAATATTCATTGCTCCTCATCAAGAAACAATTGAAAAACATCAATCACTTCAAGAAAAAATTGAAGATCTTCCTAACTGGGAATATAATAAAAAGCCTATTTATAAGACTATTCCAGGTTTACAAGATGATATGTCTTGCAAGATTAATTTTGATGCAAGTACATATACAGATATTTTAAATCCAGCTCTTAATAATAGTTCTTATAGCAGTGGTGATAATCAACCTGGTATTTATTATTATAATGGTTGTACTTACTATGGTTTAAATATTGGTGCTTATGATGACCCAGTTAATTATGAAGGCTATAATAACTATTATCTTCAATATGATTTATCTAACCCTGAAAAAGTATTAGTTTGGAGAAAAGGAAGTAATAGTAGCTATGAAGAATATACTCAAGAAGAATTAAATAAGCTAACTATCACATTACATACAAATGGTATTAATTCAAATTATGATGCACAAGCAGCAGATACTTTCTTAAAAACAATATTAGTAAATACTGATGATACGCCTATTACTACTTTAGTAGATGGAACTAGTTATAAATTTAATACTAATGCACTAAGTTATAGAAATATTTTTGATACTATATATGAAAACTTTGGTAATTCTGGTACTTTTTATAATTGGACTGCTTCAGATTCTAATATAAATTATATATCTGTTTACAGTTATTATTATAATAATACTCCATATATTGATTATACAGTTGATGGAAACTCTAATTATTTCTACTTAATTCCTAGTGTATCTGAAACTTATTACCCAGGCCGTTGGGCAAATAATAGTTATATGTATTCATCAGGTATTCATTTCTATACTGATCAAGAATTAGCTGCAGTTCCAGCATTTAGCTTTAAGCGTAGTAATATAAACTCAGGCAATCCAAATGCAGAAACTAATTTACATAAATTATTAGTTCAAGCAGATGGCACAGCAATTCCTGATGATGCAGAAGTAATAGTTGGTTATGAAATTACTTCATTAAAAGAAGAATTAAATAATTATAAAAATTGGGAATATGAAAATACAGGTGTTGGTTTATTTGATATTCCTAAATGGGATGAAATTTCATTATTACTTTCAGATACTGATGATATAACTGCTTATCAAGATGCTAACTATCAAGTAGGAGTATATGTAGAAAGAGCTAATGTACTTGCGGTAAGTATAAGTGACCCTCAATATAATTCATATAATATTTGTAATACTGATGTTACAGACAAGTATGGTGAAATTATGCGTAAAGCAAATACTTGGTATTATTATGATGATACTACTACAGAAGAAACTATAGTTGATACTCCTAAGATTAAATTAAATCAACAATATGTTCAAAATCAAAAAGCATTTGATGCGGTTTATGGTGAAAAAATAGTAACATTAAGTCAAAAGATAGATCAAATTGAACAGATTGCTAAGTCAAATAATGGTTTATTAAAAGATCAAATTTATGACATTGTTCCAGAAGAAGTTGCAATTGCAAACTTTACTAATGGCGATAATTTAACTTTAAAAGATAATTATGATTATGGCACTGTTGCTGAAGCAGTAGAATATGCAATATATGGTCCTGAGGCTACTCAACAGATTGGTAGTATAATTTGGACAAATAATAATCAAGTACTTACTTTAGTGTCAAATTATAATCAAGGCACTACTTATCAATTATTTCAATATGTAGATATTAGTTCAAATGATTTAACTGAAGCTATAACGGCTATGAGCTCTATTGCTGGTAGTCAAGGTATAGAATATGGTAGATGGTATAGTGCTAATATGTATCTAAATCCAACTCCAATTGATCAATATGATTTACCAGTATTTAATATAGATGACATTAGCGATTTTGCAAGTCATTTAAGACCTTTCCCACTTTCTACTTATGGAACAGAATTTAATTTATTATATGAAGAGCCAGCAGACTGGACAGATAATTACTTTGACTATTATGAGTATATTGAAACTGATGAATATAAAGGCTATGTGCATATAGATGCTGAAGAAGCACCTACATTTGAACAAGATACTTATTATTCAAGATCTAATTTTGATCTTCATAAACCAGAGTATGAGCCTCGTAGATTTGCTTATGCTAGTTATACTGCTTTAACTGATGAACCAGATGACTGGGAAACAAATTGGCTAAGTTATTTTATCTATGATTCAGAATCAAGACAATATCTTCCAACTGTAGCTCTTGTACACAATAGTGGTATAGGTAGCAACCCTTCATTACCTCCTTCATTCATTTCAGGTGAAGTATATGAAGTAGAATATACTACTATAAATGAGATTTCTACTCCTGACGGATGGGATACTGACTGGCCAGATTTATATGATTATAATATTTCTAATGTAATTTTACAAAATATATTATTTGCATATAAACTTAAGGAACAAAAATTATCAGAAACTCCATTATCAGATAAGCTTTATGGTAAAGGTATTGGACAAGTTTCTTGTTATTATCTAAATAGTACACCAAGTGGATGGCAAATGTCTACTAGTAGAAACACTGTTACTGTTTATCAATATGGTTCTGTAACTATTACATATACTAGTTGGGACAGTCGTTCTGATTGCTATTATACTTTTACAGACACTGCTGCTGGAATTAATACTTCTTGTGGTTATTATGATAGTGGTTGGACAAATTCAGTATTAAGTATTCCATTATATGAAGAAGGCATAGAATACGATCCTATGTTTAGAAATATAACTCATACTGGAACAGGTCTTGGTGAAACAATGATAACAGTAGCTGAAAAAGTTGCCGATATTAAGAATTGGGAATATGAGAAAGTAAATATTCAAACTGAATATGAATATGATTTACCAATAGAGTATAGTGGAATTAGTAATATGACTGAAAAAGTTGTTTATCAACAAACAGGATATACTCCAGTTGTTCCATCAAATGGCGGTGGACAAGTTGAACCTGAGCCTGGTATGCTTGTTGGTAATAGTATAGGCCCTCAACTTTCTACTTTAGATGCCGGATCCGGTTCTGAAAGCGGAGTTAAGGGTGGAGACTCTATGGAATATCAAGATAACCAAGGTCCTTCAACAGTTAATATTAGTGAGTTAAATACTCCTATTGCAGCTATGCAAATTTCTGTAAAAGAAGTTGCTCCAAATCCAAATAATATAAGCTATACTATTAAGGTAATTCAAGTAATTGATAGTAATGATACTATTTATTGGAATATGGGTCAAAATGGTTGGATTATTGTTGATTCTTCTGATATAAATAATTCTGCATTTATCATTAATGATAATGATGAACCTGTTGCTTTACCAATTGTATTACTTGATGAAACAGGCATTAGAGATTATGAAGAATTACAAGAAATTCTAAATATTCAAAAGAAAACTGTTGAAACTCAAGTAAATAGTTTATACTACCAACTAGTTACTGAAAATATACCTGCACCAACAGCTCCAAATACAAGTGGTAGATTAATTATTGTATTATATAATGATGACGAATTAGTTGAAACTAAATATGACGGTTATTTATACTTCTTCGTTGATGGCAATTTATCATTCTATGAAGCTATGCTAGCAGCTAATACTGCTAGCTCAGGATCAGGATCTGGCTCAAGTGGTGGAGGAGTATCAAGAATATAAAATGAAAGGAGAAATTTCATGGCAACAATTGGAAATATAGATATTACAAATATTTCATTAGGTGACAGTGAAGTTTCAAGCATTTCTTTAGGTGAAATTGAAATTTATTCAACTGGTCCTACAAGTCCTTGGCGATTTGTAGGACTAGATAATAACCTAGAAAGAGCTTCAGGAACTAGTGTTACTTGCTATGGTTTATATAAATATAGAGGCAGTGATACTGATATTGAAATTCCAAGTGAATTTAATGAATTACCTGTTAGAACAATTGAAGCAAATGTTTTTAAAGATAATGATTTTATTGAATCAGTGGTTATTCCAGATAGTATTTATGAATTAAGAGAATCTTGTTTTGAAAATGCTATTGTTGAAGATATAACTTTTGGTGATGGTATAGATTATGTCGGTGATAAAGCATTTTATGGTTGTTCAAACTTAGAAAATGTTGTATTACCAGATAATCAAATGACTGTTGGAAAAGCTGCTTTTGCAAATTGTTCAAGTTTACAACAAATTTATTTAGGAAATGTTGTTAGTTTAGCTAATGATTATGATTATAAAACTTTTAATAATGCAACAGGTGAACTTGTTTTTGGGGCAGATTCTACTGTTACTGACTTAGGTTATTATTCACTTAGTGGCTTTAAAGGAACAAAACTAGTTCTTCCAAATTCACTAACTAGTATTAATTCTGGAGCTTTATATGATTGCTCAAACTTAATTTCTCTTACAGTTCCATTTATCGGAAGTAGTCGTAAGACTGCAAGTCAAACTTATAGATACCCATTAGGAGCTATGTTTGGAACTTATTCTTTTGATGGAGCAACTCAAATTACCCAAGTTTATCGTGGTTCTAATACTTCTGGCACAACAAATAGTAAATATTATATTCCAGATTCATTAAGAGAAATTATAGTTACTGACTGTGAGTTTCTTTCTTATGGTGCATTCTATAATTGCTTAATGTTAACTGATATAGTTTTACCAGATAATTTATTACGTATTGATGGTTATGTTTGTGCTTATTGTTCAAACTTAACTAATTTAGTTTTAGGTAGCAGCTTAACTACTTTAGATTCAGGCGCTTTTGGTAATGCTTCAGGTACAGGCTGTCTTAATGTATATTATAATGGAACAATAGCAGACTGGTGTAATGTTACTTTAGGTGCTACTAGTGCTAACCCAATGAATCTTAGATCTAATAATAATATTTTTCATACTATAGATGAAAATGGATCTGCAGTTTATAGAAATATTCATTATAGCCCTGTAGTTAATCTTGTGCTTCCTAATAATATTACTACTGTTAAAGCTTATCAATTTTATAAATGGAAAACATTAACTAGTGTAACTGTTCCAAATAATATCACTAGTATAGGAACTTCTGCATTTCAAGAGTGCACTAATTTAATTGAAGTAATAAATTATTCAAGTTTAACAATAGCAAAAAATACTTCTAATGGTTATGTTGGTTATTATTCTTCAATTATTACAACTGACCCTGAATATGTATCTGTAATAGAAGTAGATAATGGCTTATTTATTAAATATACTAATACAACTGACAATAAAGTTTATTTAATGAAGTGTTTAAGAAATGCACCTGAAAATCTTACTATTCCAAATACTTATGATGTAATTCAATCTAATGCTTTCTATGGTTTTGATAAAATTACAGGTATTACTATGACTAGTGGTATTACAACTATAGATAGTTATGCCTTCTATCAATGTACTAGTCTTCAAAATGTAACATTTTCTAGTGATTTAACTACTATTGGAGCTGATGCATTCTATGGCTGTACTGCTTTAACTACTTTAAATGCATCAAGTTCAAATAATATTCAAACTGTAGGTGATGTGGCATTTGCCCACTGTTCTTCATTAACTTCTTTCCCTGCATCAGATAATTTAGTATCTATAGGAAATAATGCGTTTACTGGTTGTACTAGTATGACAAGTCTTTATTTAGGAAATAGTATCACTACATTAGGTCAAAATATTATTGCAAATGTTCCTACTGCGGAAATTATTTGGGGTGATAATTTAAGTATTACAACACTTAGTGCTTATACTTTTAGTGATTACAAGGGTGAAAACTTAATTATTCCTAATAATATTACACGTTTTGTCAATAGTTGGACTACTGCATCTGCAGAAGGTTTTACAAAGCTTTATTATAATGGAACTTTAGAAGAGTGGTGTCAAATTACTTTTGATGAAGTTTATAGCTCTCCAATGAATGCAAGATCTACTATTACTTTTTATCTTTTAGATGAAAATGGTGATGTAGAATATCAAGGTAATTCTTATTCTAAATTAATTAATCTTGTTATTCCAAGTACTATTACATCAATAAATATGAGCCAATTCAATGGATTTAGACAATTAGAAACTGTTTATATTCCTAGAACTGTTACTAGTATTGGTAGACAGGCCTTTGCACAAAGTAATGCGATTTTTACTTTTGAATCAGGATCTACAATTACTTCTATTGGTATATGGGCTTTCTGGGGTTATGGACAATCTAGTATTACTTTACCTAATAGTGTTACAAGTATTGGTGAATGTGCATTTATGGATAGTAAATTAACTAGTTTACCTACTGCTACAGGTCTTACATCTATCGGAGACACTGCATTTGCTAATTGTTACGAGCTTACAGGTACTCTTATAATCCCAAATAATGTTACTTATATTGGTAATAGTGCTTTTGTAAGTTGTAATAATATAACTGAGGTTGTTTTACCAAATGGTCTTACTCAAATAAGATCACGTGTATTTGAGAATTGTACTAGTCTAGAAAGTATAGTAATTCCTAGAAGTGTAACTTCTTTTGGATCTTCAACTACTAATGAATCTTTTAACGGCTGTACTAATTTAACAAAAGTATATTATAAAGGTTCTATAGATGAATATTGTGATATAAATATTTATGAATATACAAATTATACTACTTACAATGTACCTACTTGTTATGGAGCTGATTTATATGTTGCAGATCCAAATGGTTCTGTAGAACATTTAGGAACTACTTATAGTTTAGTAACAGATGTAGTTATTCCTGATGGTAAAACAAGTATTAGAAATTCACAATTCTATGGCTGTAAGAGTATTGAAACTATAACTATTCCAAACTCTGTTACAAGTATAGGCCAATTCTGTTTTGGAAAATGTCCTGCTGAAATTATTTGGGGAGATAATCCAAGCATTACAAGCTTAGGTAGTTATTCTTTTTACTCTTATTATGGAGATAGTTTAACTATTCCAAATTCTATTACAACTATAAATAACTATGCTTTTAAAGCTAGTAAATTAACTAATATTATTATTCCAAATAATGTAACTAGTATAGGTTCAAATTTATTTGAACAATGTACTGACTTAATTACAGTATCACTTTTATGTAATATTACTTCTATACCTCAAAGTACATTCTATCACTGTACAAGTTTAGAGTCTGTAAGTATACCTAATAGTGTTACATCAATTGTAGATAGTGCATTCTCTGGTTGTAGCAGTTTAGAAAGTATAAATATTCCGGAAAATCTAACTACTATAGGAAATTATGCTTTCTATGAGTGCTCAAGTTTAGCTGGAAGATTAGTACTTCCTGAAGGAGTTACATCAGTAGGAGGTACGGCAACTTTCCAAGGTTGTAGTAGCTTAACTTCAATCGTAATTCCTACAACTGTAACTACTCTTTATGCAAGTCAATTTCATAGATGTTCGTCTCTTGTATCTTTAACAATTCCATTTGTTGGAAATAAAGCTCATTTAATAACTGATACAAATCAATATCCACTTGGTTGGTTATTTGGTACTTCTGAATATACAGGCGGTACTATAGTTACTCAGCAATATCATGGAAGTAGTGCAAGTTCAACAACAAGTACTAGTTATTATATTCCTTCTTCATTAAGAAGCGTAACTGTTACAGGAAGTACACTTATTTCTTGGGGTGCATTTTATAATTGTAGTATGTTAACAGATATAGTTCTTTCTAATACTATTACTAATATTGATAGTAGGGCATTTTATAATTGTGCTAATTTATTAAATATAAATATTCCAAATAGTCTTACTACTATTGGAGATTATGCTTTTAGATATTGTACAAAATTAACAAGCTATACTCTTCCAAATACAATTACTAGTATTGGTTTATATGCTTTTGCTGATAATGATGCACTAACTTCAATAAATATACCAACTGGTTTAACTGCTTTATCTAATTATTTATTCTTTGATTGTAGCAGTTTAGCAAGCATAACAATTCCAGATAATATTACAGCTATTGGACAATATGCATTTAGTAATTGTTCTTGTATAATTAGTTGGGGAGTCAGTCCAAGTATAACTGAAATAGGAGAGTATGCATTTAATGGTTATTTAGGCAATAATCTTCCACTTCCAGGAAGTATAACAACTATTAGAAACTATGCTTTTAGTTATTGTTCTAATTTAAGTTATTTAGCTATTCCATCTACAGTAACTACTATTACTAGCAATGCATTCTATTATAATCTTAATAGTTTAGCTAGAATAGATTTATTAACTACTAATACAGATACTACTTATTTAAACACTGTTTATAATAATATTTCAGGAGCAACTCCAATTATTTATGTTAAATCTGTTTTAATGGATAAAGTATTAAATGAATTAAGTTGGGATCCAGAAAGAGTTGGTTGTTTAGACCCAATAAGTCCAGGAAGTATTACTATTACTAATGCTAGTAGTTATCAAAGAAAAGTGTTCACATTAACCGCTGAATTAAATCCTATTTATGCAAATATAAATAATAATATAACATTCTCAATTATTTCAGGTAATGAATATGTTACTTTTGATTCAGCTACTAATACTGTTGCTATACATGAAGGTGTTGAAAATCAAACAATTAGAGTTAGAGCTACTACTGGCTTAAATAATTCAGTAAGTGATGAAAAAGATATAACAATTACTTATGTTGATTCTTTATATTTAGTTACGCTTGATTATCATGGTGCTTGGGAAGATTCAAACACTACTATTGATGGAAATACAGTATATAGATCTAAGAATTCTTATCATATAGCAAAGGCTTATGATACCACTAGAATAACTATTACTGGATATGAGACATTTAGATTCTATGTAAGAAGTTATGGTGAAAGTTGTTGTGATTATATTGTAGTAAATAATATAGACTGTTCTTATGTTGATACAAGTTCAAATATTAAAATGAATACATCAGGTATGGCAAGTCCTAGTACATATACTGAAGTTGTTTTTAATGACCTTGATGGTGGAGAACATTTTATTGACATAACTTATAGAAAAGACGGTTCAGTAGATAGTAATGATGACCGTGGATATTTCTATATTCCAGCTCAATAAAAGCTCTTAGAAAATTAAATATAAAATACTTTAAAGACCAGGTTTTCTGGTCTTTTTTCTTTATCTAAGTAAAATTATCAGCTAAGCTATAAAAGTCTCAAATTTCGTCAATTTTAAGCTTTAAAATATCTTTTCTATTATTTGCTAAATTATATAGATACTTGGCTAGAAGTAGAGT